>Ga0265293_10003432_pt1 | contig 29446 bp, 22 predicted proteins | sample Munlanlewell138R_FD_192505 | JGI IMG/M metagenome (GOLD analysis project Ga0265293, IMG submission 192505) | Leachate microbial communities from a municipal landfill in Southern Ontario, Canada - Leachate well 138R | ecosystem: Engineered > Solid waste > Landfill > Unclassified | place: Canada... | reverse complement strand
GCGTCATTCGGCGCAGTCACGACCCTTAGGTCGCTCCTTTGCCTCATTCCTTGTTTCCTAGAATCCGCATCAAAATGGTAAAGAAAAGCGTATTTTTGTTTTCTTCTTTTTCCTCGTTCCTAGCCTCCTATAACTAGGCTCAAAATTGCAAAGAAAAAAGTTTCTCCCCGTGCAAAGCGCTCTTAACTTTAATTCGAACGCAACTCTAAATTTTTGCGTTAGTCAAGGGCAGGTTTGAAAGCTGCCCCCTACAGTTTTTGCATTGAGCAGTGCATCCCTAACGTAGAACCTTATAAAGGACGCTTTCTAGTTTTACGCAAAACTCGTCCAACTCCGCTTCTTCAATAATAAGAGGTGGTGCAAGTGAAACCGTTTGTCCTGCTGGACCGCTTGGTAGCAAAATAACGCCAAGCGCGCGCAGCTCTTGAACTATCGCCCAAGCGCTAGCAGGATCTGGTTCTAGGCTTTCGTTGTTTTTAACGAGCTCAAAACCCAACATCAGCCCTTGCCCACGTACTTCGGCGATGCGATTTTTGTAAGGATGACAGATCGCGCGAAGCTTCTCCTTGAGATAAGCGCCTTTGAGTGCGGCTTGCGCTGGGATTTGCAAGCGCTTTTGAAGCTCAATCGATTTGAGCCCCATGGCACAGGCCATGGGGTTACCTAAAAAAGTGCTTGTATGTATGGCCTCTCCCGTGTTTGCGCCCCACATCGCCATAAGCGAAGCCGCGCCGATGGCCGCCGAAAGCGGAAAACCGCCCGTCATGGCTTTGCCCATGCACAAAATATGGGGTTCTACGGATTCGTGATTACATGCAAAATTCTCCCCTGTGCGACCAAAACCGGTGTAAATTTCATCGAGTATAAGCAAAACCGAATTTTCGCTGCAAATCTCGCGTAGTCGCGATAACCAACCCTTGGGTGGAACGATGTCGCCGCCGCGTCCTTGTATGGGTTCAGCTATAACGGCCGCAACATCGTCGCGCGTTTTGATGTATTGTCGAATTTTATTTAAGCATGCAAAATCGCAGTCTTTGGGCCGTTTCCCGTAAGCACAGCGCAAGCAATACGCATACGGGAAGTACGCAGTATCATTAATAATGCGCTTCGCGAAAGGCTCCTTAAAACGGCGATGGTGATGCGTTAACGATAGGGCACCATACGACAAACCGTGGTAGCTATTCTCAAAAGCGATAAAGTGGGATTTGCCCGTAGCGATTTGCGCCGTTTTCGTCGCTGATTCAACGGCTTCGGCTCCAGACTGGCTAAGAATAGACTGCGATAAATCCCCTGGGCAATACTCGGCTAGGGCTCGCAAAAACGCGATTTTTGTATCCGTTGGGTAAACATCGCCCATGCCGTGCATAAGCAGATTCGCCTGATCGCACAGACTTTGTATAAGCTCGGGGTGACAATGACCGTAAGCACAAACGGCGAAACAAGCCCCCATATCGAGGTAGCGCTTACCATCGACATCCGTAATAGTAGAACCACTAGCGGAAGCAAAAACAATGGGATCTTCATCTAACACTCTGGCTTCGCCCAGTCGAGCACGCCGCCCTGTAATGGCGGGACACTCGTACTTTGCTAGTTGATCGACTAAAAGCTCCGAACGAGATTTTGCCCTACTCTCCTTCTCTATGTTCAACGCCTTTGCTCCCGCATAAAATGTTCTACATCGTCGATTTCTTTGACTAAAGCTTCCGTTAAGTTGTCGGGACCCGCGTGGGTTACTAAAATATCGTCCTCAATCCGTACGCCAATTCCGCGGTAAGCTTCGGGTACTTCCTCACAATCGCTGGGAAAATACAGCCCAGGCTCTACCGAAATAACAACCCCGTGATCGAGTGCAATCGCTTGGTCATCGCCGCGGCGATACGCCGTACCACAGTCGTGCGTATCTAATCCGATATAATGCGATGTGCCATGCATAAAATAAGCGAAGTCGAGTTTTTCCTCATAAATCTGCTCGGGGGATTGCTTTATAATGCCGAGATCATGCAGCCCTTGCGAAAAGACCTTGCGCACGGCGTCGTGCGGCGCCGATAGTAAGTTTCCGACGCGTGCAGCGTCAATGCCCGCCTTCATCGCCGCTAAGACCAAAGCGTAAATCTCTCGTTGCGAACCCGTGTATCGCCCGTTAACGGGGAAAGTGCGCGAAATATCCCCTGCATAACCGCGATACAAAGCGCCAGCGTCCATGAGCAGGAGTTCGCCGTCCTTCATAATGCTGTCATTACTCACATAATGCAGTGTCGTCGCGTGCTCACCAGCCGCTACGATACTCTCAAAACTTGTCGAACTTGCGCCGCGTCTCCTAAACCCCCCAAACAACTCTGCTTCCACCTCCCACTCGCCTGCTCCTGGTGCAATAACGCGCATCGCATCCTGGAAACCTTCGACGGTGATGGCGGCAGCTTTTCGTAGCAGCGCGATTTCATCTTCATCTTTGATTCGGCGCATATCGCCAACGATGGTACTAAGATCGGCTAAAACACGCGGTCCTTCGGCGGCCTTGCGACCGCGACGACGCAAACGCCCAATCGAAGCCAAAATTTGCGCACCAATCATTGGGTGGCGAGAAAAATCGTAGTACAGAGTATCAAGGCCAAACAAGACTTTATCAAGAATTTCGTCAAGATCTTTAAGCGCGTAGGCTTCATCGGCCTCTAACCATTCTTTGGCGCCTTCAAGCCCGAGAGTTGGTCCCAACCAACGCTCCATTTCGAGATCCCTCTCCTTGACAAGTGCAATGCGCTTTTGACCCAAATCTTCCGACAAGACGATGAACACCGCCAAAGGCTCTTCCAATCCACAGATGTATCGCATATGATTGTCGGGGTGATACGGGTAGTCCGCATCCGCGCTCTTGTGCGCGGGCGCAGGGTTAATAAAAAGAGAAGCCGAACGCGCTGACATAGCCTTTGCCAGCCTTTCTTGACGCTGTCGATAATTCATTCTAAAACCTCTATGTTGTTTTTAAGTCACTAAAACTTAAATTATACGGCTGTTTATGCAAAAAATAACTCAAAAGCTCTTTCTTAGAGCTCATCGTCCAAGTTCAAAAAAATCCGCTGCTTCGGCGAAGCACAGACCACTGATCATCAGTTTTTCGGGAGTAGACTGCTCTGGAAAATCAACGCAAATTGCGCTACTCAAAGCGTATTTTGAGTCGCTGAATAAAAGCGTCAAAGTTTTTTGGTATCGCCCTGGCTATTCCAAAGAGCTTGAGCTTATAAAATCTACCATCCGTAAACCCCTTAAGCCCTTCATAAGCCAAGCTAACGCTAAAGCTAAATCCAAGGCAAATGTTTGCGCGCGAAACAAGTTCGGGCTAAAGTCCAGCCTTTGGCTAGCAACTGCACTGATAGACACGTTTACTCAGTGGAGCATAAAACTGCGCTTACTAAGCCGACGATACGACGTCGTTATTGCTGACCGCTATATCGATGATGCAGCCTTAGATCTTTCGAACAAATACCCCAATAGTTTCCGTTTTGGGCGAATATTAAACGCCATGAGCTTATTTTTTCCGAACTTAGAGCAGCGCATTTTGCTCATGATTTCGCATGAAACAATGTTGCGGCGCATGGAATTAAAACAAGAACCCTTCCCCGACAGTGAAAAAGCGCGCGATATGCGTTACGCCGCCTACGAAATGCTTGCCAAATCTGGTCGTTATGTCGTTGTCGATGGCGAGCTTTCTGCCGAAAAAGTACACGAACTCATCATCGCCGAACTCAGCGCAAGGGGCACGATATAGCTCTAAGGAAGCTCTGATCTATTTGTGGGGCGCTGCCCCACACCCCGCTAAGGGCTAGCGCCCTTAGAACCCTTCCTCTGTGCAACGTATTGATTTTATTGACTTTATTTTGAACGCAACTCTAAAGTTCTGCGTTAATCAAGGGCAGGTTTGAAACCCGCCCCTACTATTTTGGCAATTTTCACGTTAATCAGAGCCTCCCTATTATCTTTATAATCGCCAAAACTAAGAGAACTTAGTATGAACGAAGAAAAACACATTGAACCACAATCCGGCACAAAACTTGTAATATTGGCGAGTAGCAGCCCATATCGACTGCGCCTTTTAAAGCGTATAGGGCTAAACGTCGTAGCGATTAGCCCACCATATAAAGAAGTTGAAATTCCGGGCTTAAGCCCGTTAGAGCTCATAAAACATCGCTCGATCGAAAAGTCACGCAGTGTAGCAAAATTGCATCCTAACGCGTGGGTTATTGGGAGCGACCAAGGTTTAACCTTCGAGAACGTTCTACTGGGTAAAGGCCATAGTTGGGAAGGCAGTTTTACGCAGTTATCTGTATTGTCGGGCAAAGAAGCCGTTTTGGCTACGGGTCTTTGCGTCCTTGGCCCAAACACTGAGCGCTACGAACTTAACGTACAAGAGCTAAAATTTCGCGAGCTTTCCCCAACACTTATTTCGCAGTACGTCGATTTTGATCAGCCTTTAGACTGCGCAGGCTCGTTTAAAATCGAGTCGGCGGGACCCGTCTTATTCGAGTATATTAGGGGCGATGACCCCAGTGCCATCGAAGGCTTACCGCTCATGCGTTTGACGAGCATTTTACTGGAATTAGGAATAAGCTTTTTAAGATAAAGCTTTCGCAGCTCGCCGTTTTGGCTAAGAGCAGTCATGCAACACAATACCGTCGATACTCGCTACTGCTTGTACGAAGACGAGTCTTGCCGAGCCTCGCAAGGCTTTGGGGGGGTAGCGTAAGATCACCCAAAGTATTCGCTTATGAGCACATTTTATGCGATGGATGCGCGGCTTGAGCGCATACATCGCATAAAATAGTGCGAATTAGCGAATACTGCGGGAAGCTTACGCGAGGGGGGCTTGCCCCCCCCAAAAAGAAAAACCGTTAAATAATTTGTTACAACTCAGTTTGAGCGCTGTTTTGCAGTTGCTTTGTCGGCCTTTGAGTTGTAGAGTTGGCGAAAGAAGCTGGCGAAGGCGCGTTGCCTGTCAGGTTTGCTGTGATTGGCGGACATTCGCTTGAGCTTGTCGCGGAAGGATTATGTCATCGTATTTAGTTTTAGCTCGAAAGTGGAGACCACAAAAATTCGCGGATTTGGTGGGTCAGGCGCATATTAGTCAGACTTTAACCAATGCCATCGCACAAAATAGGGTTGCGCATGCATTTTTGTTTACAGGTTCACGAGGAGTTGGCAAGACAACGACGGCTCGACTGTTTGCCAAGGCATTGAACTGTGTGGATTTGCGGGACGGCGAACCGTGCAACGCATGTGCAGCGTGCGGTGAAATCACGGAAGGGCGCAGCATGGACGTCATCGAAATCGACGGCGCCTCCAACCGCGGAATCAACGAAATTCGCGAACTGCGGGAAGCCGTGCGCTACGCCCCAACGCGTGACCGCTACAAAATCTACATCATCGACGAAGTCCACATGCTAACAACGGAGGCGTTCAACGCGCTGCTCAAAACCTTAGAAGAGCCGCCCCCGCACGCTATTTTTATATTCGCAACCACAGATGCGAACAAAATCCCCGTTACCATTTTGAGCCGCTGCCAGCGCTACGACTTTAAACGCATACAAATTCGTGACTTGGTAGCGCATTTGCAAAAAATCGCCAAAGCCGAAGGCATAGAATTTGAAGACGCGGCCTTGCAACTCATCGCCCGAAATGCGCGTGGTGGCGTGCGCGATGCGCTCAGCGCGATGGATCAAATTATCGCCTTTGCGCCCCCGCCCATAAGTTCAGAGAAAGCCGCGGAAATATTGGGTGTTGCAAGCAGAGAAACCTTAATTTCGATGGCTCAGGCGCTGCTGCGCAGCGACGTAAACGCAGCGATTGAAGCGCTTGCGCTCGTAGACCGCTACGGACAGAGTTTAAGCCAGTTTGCCTTTGATTTGCTAGAGTTTTTACGCGATATCACAGTGATTGCGGCGAGTGCGAATGCGAAGAGCGATCTTGTGGAGCTCTCGGTTTTGGAGCGCGAGGCGATGGCGCCATACATCGAAAAGCAAAATATGGAGCGACTTCAGCGTCTGTTTTCGCTTTGGTATGAGTGCAGCGAGCTTATTCCGCGTTCGTTATCGCCAAAGTTGTTGATGGAGATGACTTTGGTAAAAATGTGCCAAACCCAAGCGGTCATGCCGCTTGGCAACATTATGCACCGCCTCGACGCATTGGCTAAGGGGCTGATGCAGAACGCCGAAATACCAAGCGACGCCTTTGAACGCGCACAAAATTATTTAAAACAAACACTACCTGTGATAGCGGTGGCGAGCACTCCCGATTCTGCGTCTAGCGAGCAAGTGGACGCAAAAAAAAAACCTGAATTAGCGACTGCTGAAAATAAAAGTGCAGCAACAGAGGCAACTGCAACAGAGACAATTGCAGAGGAAATTCCGACAAAGAAAAACGAAAACCCTTTGCAAGAAATTGCCGACGAAGTCGTCGATAGGAAAAGCGCAGAAGATGATGCATTAAAAGAAGATCTTTCTTCGCATGAAAAGCAAGAAAGCGCGGAAAAGTCTGCCATTGATAAAGCGCAAATACCGAACGCCAGTGATTTGAGTCAAGAGAACGCTGCTAGCGATGCGCTCATTGGAGCGGCTTGCGAACGCAATCGTTATATGACTCAAGAGGCTGAGGACGATGATTACAACGACTTTTTGCAAGCTCAGCTTGAGGATTTGTCACAAAAACAATTTGCAGTTTCGCCGGCAAGCGCCCATAATGCTGGCGCCTTGCCCAATGACTGGGAGGTTTTTGTTCGCCAGTTGCCAACCATTTTATGCGCCATTATGGAGCAGGCGGTGATGCAGCGCTTCGATGCGCAAGAGCTCAGAATAGAGCTACCGCGCGTGTTTGCACCCATAGTCAATAACGAGTATAGGGTTTTGACCCTAGAGGCTCTGAAAGACTTCTGGGGAGCAGAGCCGAAGCTAACCATAGAATACAAAGAACTCGCCGAAGGCGCAGAGAGCTTGGCTGCGATGCGAAAACTTAAGGAGCTTGAGCAACATAAGGCAAAAATCGCCGAAATCCGACAAAGCTCCGTGATAAAAGAAGCTATAGCCATTTTTGAAGCCGATCCGCAAAAACTGCGGATATGCCATAAACCCAAGGATAATGTATGAAAAAAGCGAAGAACACCGGAATCAATCAAATTTTGTCCCAAGCACAAAAAATCCAAGGTAAACTCGGGCGTCTCGAAGACGATATGAAAACCAAAATCGTCGAAGCCAGTGCTGGGGATGGCAAGGTCACCGCCGTAGTCAACGGCAATAGAGAGCTCATCGCACTCAGTATCGACCCGTCCCTTATCAACAGCGATAACCCAGAGTTGCTGGAAACCATGATTATCTCTGGTGTAAACGCTGCACTTGAGGGCGTTCGCGAGATGCTCAACCACGAAATGACCAAGGCTACTAACGGCTTCTCCATTCCTGGCTTAATGTAATTTGCGGCGAGTAGCGCGGGAAAGAGCACTTTGTGTACAAGCTCGCTGCTGACCCGCGCCGTCTTCTAAAAAAGGCCAATCGTTTAAACCCACTATGCTGAACACTAAAGCGCTGCAACGCGCAGCACTTGTTTATGAAGAAAATTGCAGCAGCTATGAACGCCGCCCAAAACGCTGGTATAACGTCACAAACGACGACTGGCAGTCGGCTTCTTGGCAGATGCAAAATCGGCTTCGCTCGCCTGATGACTTCGAGGGCGTCTTTGAGCTTAGCGCTAGCGAAAAATCGGCAATACAGAGAGCGGCAACATCATTTTCGGTCGGATTGACACCGCATTTTGCAGCACTCATAAGACCAGAACTCGCAGAAAATTGCCCAATTCGCTTGCAGTCCATAGCAAAATCGCAAGAATTTGAAGCAAGAGCAGAATCTGAACTACTAGACCCACTCGGCGAAGAAGCCCACAGCATCCTTGCTTGTGTAACGCAGCGCTACCCCGATCGCGCGCTCATCTACACGAACTCCGACTGCGCCGTACGCTGTCGGCACTGCACTCGAAAGCGAAAGGTTGGCATAGCCCCCTCACCGAGTTTGGAGCAGATCAATGCGGCCATCCATTATATAGGGGAGCAGCCACAGATCCGCGACGTACTCATTTCGGGTGGCGACCCGCTGGTTTGGCCAAACTCCGTGATAGCCGCCTGGCTAGAGCGTTTACGCGCTTTTGCGCATATCGACGTCATTCGCCTCTGTACACGTATGCCCTCGAGCATGCCACAGCGTATCGACGAAGAGCTTTGCCGTATTTTAGAAAACTACGCCCCCATTTACGTTCAAACGCAGTTTAACCATTACTTAGAGCTTTGTGCAGAATCCGAAGCTGCACTCCATGCGTTGCGCCGCAGTGGCGCCGTCCTGAGCAACCAAAGCGTGCTTTTGCGCAAAGTAAACGATAGCGCTGAAGCGCTCGAAAAGTTAAATCGCCGTCTACTGCGCAGCGGCTGTAAACCCTACTATCTGTTTAACCTCGATCGCGCCTTTGGTACTTCACATTTTCGCGTAGATCTTAAGAGCGCAATGCAAATCATGGACGCGCTGCGAGGCCGCGTCTCTGGGCTGGCTATACCGCAGTTCGTCGTCGATTTGCCTGGCGGATACGGCAAAGTACCGCTTTGTCCGCAAAACATCGTAGAGGGAAAGTTCGGTGAAAGACTCAAATTCCGAAATTGGTACGGCGAAATTTTAGAATACAACGATTTTTAAAAGCGATTAGCGCCTAAAAGACATATTTTATATCGCAAGAAAACCTGTTGCGACGCGTACAAAGCCTTCTTTCTTATATTAGCTCGCCAATCGCTCCCCCAAGGTAGCCTTCAAGGATTAACGCGGCGGCTATACTATCGACGTGTCTGTGGTAATCCCGAGATTTGATGCCCATATTTTGCATCGCGCGCTCAGCCGCCGCGCTGCTCAAACGCTCATCCACCCCATAAAAGCGCATCCCCTCTAAATACGGGCGAAGCCCTTCTACAAATCGCCGCGTTCGTCGCACCGCTGCTCGCGCTTGTCCATCCATAAGCAGCGGAAGGCCAACAACAACGCAGTCTACGTCGTATTCTGTGCAATAAGCCGCGATCTGCTCAAAAACATCCTTGTTTTTTTGCATATTAATGCTCTCTAGCGGCAGAGCTAACTTTTTGCTGGGATCACTAATCGCAATACCGACTCGCACAGTTCCTATGTCTAAAGCCAAAACACGTGACATACTTCAATCTTTATAAAAATCGCACAAGCAAAATGCAGCAAGCTGCACCTTTATCCATAAACCGTAAAACACTTTAAGCTAAAAATACCCTGATCTACTAAGGGCTAGCGAAAACCCCATCCTTGGGGCGCGCCCCCGTAAAAGCCGCTCTTATGCGTAACACCTTGATTTTATTGATTATTATTTCAAACGCTCAGCTAAGTTTCCTTACTTTAGGCTAAGTATTTTTGCCTGCTTTTGCATTCATCTAAGCTTCCCTAAAATCAATAAACCTGCTCCGGCGCGTCCAAATCCTCAGGATCAATAAATTGTTCAATATTGAGCTTTCGCAAACGGACATCGAATGTGCGATTCATAATCTTATTGAGAATCTCTTCCAAAATTTGGCTATCGTGCATGCTCCCGATTTCACCTTCTTGGTAGCTTCGCAAATTCAACAGCCCGTCTTCGACTTCCTTTTTACCCACAACAAGCATGTAAGGGATCTTGGCCATCTCGGCGCTCCGGATTTTGTAGCCGATTTTTTCGCTGCGTTCATCGACGTGGCAACGCACACTACCACGCTCCCAGTTACTAGCAATTTTGCGACAATACGGTATAAACGAATCGTTAATCGGTAAAAATATCGCTTGTATTGGCGCCAACCACGTTGGGAACACTCCCGCCAAGTGCTCTAGCAAAATGCCGATAAAACGTTCATAGGAGCCAAAAATAGCGCGGTGAATAACAACGGGGCGCGCCGTTGTATTGTCGGCGGTGATGTACTCAAGCTCAAAGCGCTCTGGCAACTGAAAATCAAGTTGGATCGTAGCGCACTGGAACTGGCGCCCAAGCGAGTCTTGGATCAAAATATCGATTTTCGGCCCATAAAACGCACCGTCTTTGGGATTAACTTTATAGTTCAATCCCGATTCCTTCAGCGCTGCCTCCAAACTCGCCTCGGCTTGATCCCAAAGCGCCGCCTCACCCATAAAATCATCAGGACGCGTCGACAGATAAAAACGATATTCCAAGTCAAAAAGCGAATAAAAACTCGATACCAAGTCGATCAAACGCAGAATCTCCGACTGAATTTGGTCTGGCCGAACAAACAAGTGTGCGTCATCTTGCGTAAATTGACGCACCCGCGTTAAGCCCGAAAGCGCCCCCGACAGCTCGTTTCGGTGCAAAATTTGCCGCTCCGACACACGTAAGGGCAATTCACGGTAACTGTGCTTGCGCTGCTTGTAGTACAGCATCGTATCAGGACAGTTCATCGGCTTTAAACACATCGTTTTGCCGTCATGCTCCAACATAAACATGGAGTCTTGGTAATGCTCCAAGTGCCCGCTCACGCGGTAGAGCTCCGCATCATACATGACAGGATTCATCACCTCGACGTAGCCCTGCTCCCGCTGCATTTGCGTCCAAAGCATCTCCAACTCTCGATAAACGTCGTAACCTTTTGGTTGCCAAAACACCGCCCCTGGCGCATAGGGATGGAAGAAGAAAAGCTCCAACTCCTTACCCAATTTTCGGTGGTCGCGCCGTTTCGCCTCCGCCTGAATCTCCAAAAATGTGTCCAACTCATCCTTTGTCGGCCACACCGTCCCATAAATTCGCTGAAGCATCGCCCGCTCGCTGTCCCCTCGCCAATACGCCCCCGCCACGCTGCTCAACTTGAAATGCTTGCACTCCCCCGTTCGCCGCACATGCGGGCCTGCGCACAAATCCACAAACTCCGACTGCGTGTAAATCGAGAGCGTCTCGTCCGCAATATCCTCGATCAATTCCAACTTGTAATCCTGCCCCCGCTCACCAAAATACGCTATAGCCTCGGCTTTCGTCATTTCAGAGCGCTCAAAAGGAGCATTCTTCTTGATAATCGCGCGCATCTTTTGGCTTATGACTTCCAAATCATCCTGCGTCAACGCCCGCGGTAGCTCAAAATCATAGTAAAATCCATCCGCAATCGCCGGACCAATCGCAAACTTCGCTGTCGGAAATAACGACTGCACCGCCTCCGCCATAATGTGCGAACACGAATGGCGCAATCTGAGCAACTTTTCTTTGCGTTTTAGCTTTTCATTTCCGTTTTCCATCTTTAACTCTTTGTTTATTGTTAACAAAATCGCTATTTAGCCTAAAATTTATGGGTACTTTTCTTGAAGGGGGCAAGCCCCCTTCGCGTAAGCTTCCTTCGTTATTCGGCAATTCGCACTAATTTATGCGTTGTATGCGCTCAATCCGCGCATCCAACGCATAAATGGTGCTCATTGCCGACTAACTCAGGCGATCTTACGCTACCCCCCGTTTCTTCGAGAAACAAGGTTTTTTGCCTCTTATAGAATTTAAAGCGCCAAAGTCTAGCTTCATTCACAAAAGCTAGCATCCGAAAGCTAGATCAGCGCCTGAAAATATACAAGAACTCTCGCCACGGCTAGCCATATTGCGTTCTTTCACTCCTAGTCAGCCTTGGGCAATAAAGCTTAAATTCGGTTTAATAACTTGCCTTTATTGTGCTATGCTACCATGCTGCAAGAGGGATGGGGAACGTGGGTTCAATACACTCAACACTAATCTTGTACTTATTTTAAGGATACTAATATGCGTAAAACTTGGATTCCAGGTGGCTTTATCGGCGTTATTCATCTTCCTGCACTCCCTGGAGACCCGCTGTGGAGCATGCGCAGCATCGAAGAAATCGAAGAATTCGCGCTAAAAGACGCAAGCGCTCTAGCAGAAGGGAAAGCCGATGCCATGATTCTAGAGAACTTTGGTTCCACGCCCTTCCCCAAAGGCAACGCCTCCCAAGCGATTCCTCCCCAACATACGGCGATTATGAGTATCATTGCGCGTAGCATAAAGCGACGTTTTCCCGACATACCACTAGGTATTAACTGCTTGCGCAATGACGCGAAGGCTGCGCTGGGCATTGCGCTAGCGGCTGATGCAGATTTTATCCGCGTTAACGTTCACACTGGCGCTTATATTACAGATCAAGGCATTATAGAAGGCGACGCTTACGAAACACTGCGGTTTCGCCAGTTGCTCGGCGCAGAACATATCGCCATTCTCGCCGATGTTTTGGTAAAACACGCCAAGCCGCTCGCCCCCATCTCGGCGAGTGAAGCTACTACCGACACGCTGGAGAGGGGGCTTGCAGACGGCGTGATTGTTACAGGTTCTGGAACCGGGCAAGCTGTCGATAGACGCACTTTAGAAGAAGTACACGAAGCCGCAGGACATAAACCTGTACTCATTGGCTCTGGCGCAAAACACGACACCTTGTCTATTTATGCTCCCTTTATTTGCGGCGCCATCGTTGGAACATCACTAAAATACGAAGGCAAGGTCGAAAACCACGTTGATCCCGAGCGCGTCAAACGCATGGCCGCGACTTTTGAGCAGTTGGTAAAAAACAAACAAACAAAAGAGTCAAAGAATGAATAAGATTCTGCTTTCTAGTACTATAGCTGCATTTTTAACTTGTGCAGCGCTGCCTTTTGCTAATGCGCAAGAGCTTGAGCTCAATTGGTACGAAAACGTGCAAAAACTACTCGACCAAGGCCAAAACGCAGCGGCTAAAGATTCACTGCGAGCTCATAGCGAAAGTACCAGTGACGCTGAAGAACGCATACGCGCCACGATGGCACTTGCCCAAATTGCGCTCAGCGAAAACGATTGGGAAAACTACGATGCGCTCGTGCAAAATCTTGAGCAACTTTTTGACAATTCACCGCGCATTGCGGCGAGCTGGAGGGCGCCGTATCAGTATTTAATGGCACAGTCCCAACGCTTGCGAGGGGAGGAGGACAAGGCGCAAAATACACTTAGACTTTTACAACTAGAGCTCGAAGAGCAGAACAAAAAACGCGCAACAACGCAGTGGCTAGGTCTTGTCGCCTTTGAGCGCGCTCTGCTCTTAAGCCACGATAACCCACAAGCGCGCAAACTCGCCGATCTTGCCATAGATTCCTTTCAAAGCACAAAAAATGCGTCGATGTTAGGTTATTCGCTTATTTTATTAGCCAAACTAGAGTGGGAACGGGATAAAACGCGGCGTGCCTACAATTTATACAACGACGCCATTCGCGCTTTTCGCCAAGACGCGAGCAGCGGCGAGAGCGTTGTTCGCACCCACGTTTTAGTGGCTAAACGACTTGCATCCGAAGGACGCATCAGGGCAGCTCAGCAGCGAATTGCCTTGGCAGAGCAAGTACTCGAAGTTTTGGGCACAAACGACGCCCTACGAGAACTCATCGATAATACCCAGTTGCAGCTTCAAAACTCGCCGTAATGGCGTCCAAGGGCAAAACTTGCTCTAAAACGCCGTAGTTTTGGATAAATTGAGAATAATCTAGCCCGCTGTATTCAAAAAGCGCTTGCGCGATGCTGGCGTTAGTATGCCCTAACTCCCAGTACTTTGACGCGGCTAGGTAACGCCAAAACCCGCGCAAATTATAGCGACTTGCACTAGCCTCGCGAAGATGCGCGTCGATCGCTAAACTCATCATAAAACCAATATTATACGGCCAATGCTTTGGGCGCGGAACAAGTGACTGGGCGTTTTCACTGAGTTGCGCATGTTTATGGGCTTGCTCTAAAAATTGCGCCGGAGTGATAAGTTCTGCGCCCAAAAGCGCTTGAAGCGCTATATAATTTGTCATTCCTTCGGTAAACCACGCGCTTTCTTCGTGTTTATGGGCGACAAACCGAAGATTCTCTCCATTATATAGATGGAAAATCTCGTGCGCTAGGAAGTACAAAACACTAAAATCGAGTGTTCTTAGCTCTCTTCCAAGTTGCAAAACGAGGGCGTCCGTTCTAGCGAAGCCTGCTATGGTTTTGCTCTTTGGCGCTGCTTCTATGGCTAGCATGCTAACGCTTTTAGCTATGCGATTGGGTGCCCAAATGCGATAAAGCTCTAGCATCCTTGCCAGCTTTTCTTCGAGCAAGGCTATGGGCAGCTTTAAGTTGCTATCCATGATTAGCCTTAGCTCCGTATCATGTAATTTAAAGCGTTCCTCCTTAAACCTTGCATTAAATACAAAATACGAAGATTTTAACGCATTAAAATGCGTAAAAGCTCTATTTTCGCTAAACTTTATAGTAGACGCCAAGGCGTCGCTTGCTAAGCCCTCGACTTGCAGTGTAATGGGAAAATCTGGGGCACTGGGTAGATCTACAAACAAGCTTTCGCTTGGAAAATACATGCTCCCAGCTCGCCGATGCGGCGATAGACTTGAAGCCAGCCATGCGTTTGTCGTTTTATTTTTGGAGATTCCTAGTTCGTAGCGCAGTACAAACTGCTTTGCAGCTTCAGTGTTTACAAAGCAGCCCGCAGGATCGATGGCGACAACCACTGCTTGTTCATCGCGTAGAAGTTCTAAAATAAGAAAATTTTCGCCTTCGCGCTGTCCCATCGCGGGTAGGCAAAGTACGGCTCCTTTGGGAAGCTGTAAAAATTCAGCTTTTGCCTCGATTTTGCCTTCCTGAGGCTGCACAAAAAGCGTGTAGTGCGCAGTGAATTCTTTGCCACTTTCGGCTTTTGCTTCGTAGGCCAAAAGTAGGCAAAAACAAAGTGTAACGGCGAATCGGAGAACTTTCATGCGGGGGGTAGGGGGCTAAGAATTATGGTTTTGCGTGTAGATTAGGGAGAGCGCGCAAAACGTCGAGCCCATGAAGGAGCGTTTCGGGGCTATGCCCTGTGTAGAGGAGGGAGCCAAAGACCCCCGAAGAAAATGCGCAGCGAATGCATAAAATGCGTTGGTTCGGCGATTTAGCCGAAATAACGCATTTTATGAAGCAGTCGCCGCTGCATTTTATGAGGAGGCTTTGGCGAGGGGGAATGTTCCTAGAGCATGCCCCCCACAAGAAAATTTAAGTGAAAATTCGCCCTAATTAAAGGGGATGGCGGGCAATTCTTGGGAAAGGTCAAGGAGATTGCTGGCCTTGAGTCCGAGCTTTGAGAGGGTGTAAACTTAGGCATCTTTGTTGTAAACCCCTGCCTCCCTGAAATAGATGCGCGAGCGCTTCAATGAAAGCGGCTGCTTTGCATTGTTGTCGGCAACGAAGTTGCGGTGATCGATGCGACCGATGCGTTCAAAGCCTTGGCTGGGGCTGACTTTGTAGACGAGCACGCCGTCAAAGGGATCTTCGTACAAGCTTTTCTTTTTACGCTCCATCAATGGGATGACCAAGGTTTGCGATGGGGCATGGTAGCTAAAGGCGTGGTGATTATGCAGGGCTTCGCTTTTGCCATTGCCTTCATTTTTGGGCGAGACAAGCTCGTGTTGTACGCGCTTTGGGGCAGTCGCATCACTAACGTCAAAGATTTGGAGGTGAAGGCCTGTGACGCGTCCTTGGTCTGTGGCATCTTCACCGATGGTGAGGAGATGCTTGTCATCGATGGGATGAATGTAGCTTGAGTAGCCGTTAATTTTGAGTTCACCCAAGATTTTTGGTGCGTTGGGAGCGCTGAAGTCGAGGGTGTAGAGTGGATCAGTGCGTTTAAAGGTGACGACGTAGCCCTTCTCACCCATCATGCGCACTGCATATATGTGTTCGCCTGGGGCAATGCCGTCGATTCTGCCTATTTCTACAAGGTGATTGCCTAGGCGTTTGAGAATGGAAACAGCGCTGCTACCTCTTCTAGGATTACTGAAGGATCTTTGGCTGGCAACGCGTAGAGTGTCTTTGTATTGGTTGATCCAAAATCGGCTCTTGACATAGCCTTTTATTTCGCCGCTGGCGACATATTGGATTTTGGCGTTTTCTTCGATGGCAAATTGGTGAATTTGCGTAAGCATCTTGGGAGAATCATCGTTTTTCATACGATCATTGTTGACTAGACGCCTGCTTATTTTTGCGAGGTAGACGTTGTTTTGGGAGGCATAAAAAAGCCACGACAAATTAACCATTGTGCTACTATATAGTGTGGTGGGATCGTTGATATCTAGGCTAAGAAGCGTGAAAAACCCTTCGCGTTTGGATGCCAAAAGCTTTGGATTGTAAAAATCTTGGCATGAAACGAAGGGGAGCACAGATTCTTTGCCGTCTTGATGACGCAGTGATGCGGTAGGCAAGAAAGCTTCATCGTTCCAATCTTTAGTTTCCTTGGCAAGATAAGCGCGAATGCTGGGAATGGATTTCTTAACGATGGCTGTGCGCTTCTTCTCTGCTGGTCGTTTGCGATAAGCGGGGGGCAAGCTAGGGATATCGGCCATGACATATTTTTCGAGATCCAGCCCAGTGTCTGTATATTCCATGGCTAATAGTAGCTTGCCCTCAATGAGCCTTGAATCGACATAATATGCGGGAAATTCAAGGCGCTCCTTGAGCTTAATATTGCTTTTGTCAGACACATCGATGAAATTGAGCACTAGCGTGGGATGTCCGTAGGGGTATTGTTCCTTGCTGTACTTGCGCTTGCCAATGGCTGTTCGCCTGCTTCGACTGAGCACAATGACCTTGTCACCCTCAAGGAATAAACCATAAGGAATCACGCTGCTTTCCTCCGCTCCCGCAGCCAATTCAATGCGCGCAACTTGCTTCATCTCCTTTGGCGGCCAAGCCTGAATGATGTAAAACTGAGCATTGTTAACAATGTAAAAATATTTGTCGTCATTTTTGACAATGTCAAGCTCATCGACACCAGCCTCTTGAATATTGGTGTTTGTGAATTCATTTCCACCACCTCCGCTTCCACTTTCACTTGTTGCAGCCGCTAGCGCAACAGGCGGAGAGCCATAGCGAAGTTCGGCGAGTTGGGGTGCGGCTGTGTCTAAAGCAAGGCTTTTGTAGGCTTCACAATCCTTGCTTTTGATAAGTCCCGCTTCGTGTAGCTGCTCTGGATTCAGTTCATCGGCCTGAATACGGGCTGCCCCCAGCATTAAAAAGAACGCGCATAAATATACTGCTAAAACGAAACTTTTTCCATTCATGACAAGTCCTTATTGAGGGGGCTAAACGATAGGGCGACCGCCCCGTCCTGTTTCGCCAAAAACTGGACGGGGCGTTGCGGGGTGTCCCCGCAGAGGGGGTAGACGCAAACCCGCGCGTAGCGCGGGATTGCGGCGTAGGGGGAGACTTCCCCCACAAAAAAAACACCCTTGAAAATCATCAATTTGACGACTTTGCAGTTGCCCTAGGGATGTCCCCCCCCCACCAAGAAAATGCACGCCTTAGTAAGCTGGAATTTGGCAATATCCACTGATGCAAACATAGCTGCTGGTGTAATCGTTAGAGCAGTCTTGGTTATCTGTGCATGATTTTTTGCATCGACCGTTGGTGCATATGAAGCTGCTCTCGAAACACTCCGCACTGTAGCGGCATTGCAAGTGATTACTGGGCATGCAAACGCCGGAGTTGTAGAATTCTCTCGATGTGTAGAAGCAGGCTTCAGTAGCGGGGCACTCGAAGTCGTCGTAGCAATAGCGGCTGCACTTGTTATTTAAGCATACGAATTTGTCGGGATTACCACAGTCTAGATTGTTGGTGCACTCGACGCTTTGTCCACGAACACAAAGGTTATTTTGGCAGACCTCGCCGGCAAAGCATTGGTCGGTGCGTTCGCAATACTGTGAAACGTTGCTACAGGATAGTGACTTGGGAATACACTGGTAACTTGAGGCGCCTACGCTTTCACAGACGAAATTTTGCGGACAATCGGATGTGAGGGTGCAACTTCGGGTACAAACTTGTTCGCCTGTTTGTTGGTTAATGATGGTGCAGGCTGCGTGAGCTTCGCTACATTGCTGCGAGTCGGTACAGGCTCCACACATGGGAACGGTCGGATGGTTTGGGGTGTAGCGATCGTAGCATTGTCCGTTGTTGCATACGCGCCCGTAGCCACAGTCTGAGTTTCGTGTGCATTGCGTGTATCCATGCGAGTTACTGACGCATACTTCGACGCGCTCGCACTCATCCCAACAATAAAACGCATCGCAACGCGTTACGCACTGCTCGTAAACTTCGTTGTAACAATCGCTTTCAAAAAAACAAGACTGAAGCAAAAGGCTTGTCCCTACAACTGCTAATACGCAATATAATTTTCTCATTACTTCCTCCACAAAGATTGAGTATACCTAATTAAATCAAGCCAAGGCGCGAACGCCGAGTAGCTGCGCACATGATAAGCAATTTGTGTGCCACAAATCATTACTTCTGTTTTTTAGCTCTGCGCTTCCTTATGGTAAAGAAGAAAAACGCCGTTGCAAGCAGTGATAGCCAAGCTAAAACATCGCCAATGTAGCTATAGACGCTTCGCGTTGGGGGCATAATGCTCACCATCGCGTCAAGCGTTTCGGCATCGTATAGTGAAGTTTGTGCAACAATGCGCCCCACTGCATCGACAAAGACACTAACACCGGTATTGGTCGAACGCACAAGCCACTTTCGGTGCTCTACACTTCGCATCGTTGCTAACGCCATGTGTAGGTAGGGTTCAGTCGTTTTTCCAAACCACGCGTCGTTAGTAATATTGATGAATACTTGTGGCCTTTCCCTAGAGAATGTCCGAACAAAACGCGGCAAAATATCCTCGTAACAGATTATTATTGCAAAACGCGCCCCGTTGAATTCTATAATGTCGGTTGTTTGGCCAGGGCTTAAATTCCCTGCTTCTGGTAAAATATCATATATCCAGGGGATTTTGTCTACTAACGGAATATATTCGCCAAAGAGCAATAAGTACACTTTGTGGTATTTGCCGAGAACGCGTCCGTCGGCGTCGAGGAAAGTCGCAGTATTGTAGACTTTGAGCGCATCGCGCGAAGCTTTGAGAAGCTCATGATAGTCGAGTTCCAGCTCGGGTTTGCCCTCCATCGTAAGTGTGCCAAAGATTATGGGGGTTCGGATATCGCGCTGTACTCCCTCCATGTTGTAGGGCATGGTTCGCGCCTTAAAGTCGGCATCGCGCGACTCGAGTAAGGCGGCATTACTGGGTAAATAATAATTTATCGCGTCGGGTACCACTCTTGTAAATGGGCACTTTAGCATGCTTTTGGGATGGGGTTTGCACACAAGCGGGTAGCTGCCAAGCGCTGCGTGGCGCTCCGTCGCAATGCCCGCTCGCATCAATGCTCGGTGGTAAGTTCCGCTAAATTCGCCGTGAACGCGTAATTTTGGGCCAAAAGCCGCATCTATGCCGCGCATGATGAGCGCCGCCTTTGGTGCAAAGTTTTCGGTATACAGAGCATCTGCTTCGAGCTCGACCAAGTCGTTGCTTGGCAGCGCAGAGCCCCAAATATAGTGCGATTGGTAGCTCGATTCTGGCCATACAATAAGCTCTACGCCCTTATCGACGAGTTGCTTGGAGAGGGCGTGGTGGATGAAGAGGTTGTTTCTGAGTTTTTTCTCGTCTTCTTTCTCCCAAATTCCGATGTCTGCTTCCACCATTCCGACATGAAGTTTAGGCGCTTCCTCCTGAATTTTATCGATTTGTTGTATGCGAATCACGCCAAACACAAAACAAAATACGACAAAAGCGCTTCCCATCGCAAAAAATCGTTTTGGTACTTTAAAAGCGATACCACGTCGTTTTGCCACTAAAATGGTTGATAGCTCGTAGATCAAAAAGTTCACCACTACCAATAATAGGGTGACACCAAAGACGCCAAAAATCTCGGCTATCTGTGTTGCGGGAATGAATAAGTACTGGCTGTTGCCATAATACCACGGAAAAAGCATAGGAATGATGAATTCCATCGCTAAAAACGCAGCAATGCCGCTTTTGTAGGGGCTAATATCGATTTTTCTGACAAGGTAAGCCCAAAAAGCGTAGACAAAGCCTTGGGTTATACAAAGTAAAACGCACAATAACGTGGCTAGCCATAAGGACATGTGGCCAAAATCGACTAAGAGGCCACTGATCCAGTAAAAACCGCCCACATTCGTGATACTACCCCCTAAGAGCCCAAGCCAAAACGCGCGTCGCGGACTCAAGCCGTGGATCGCCCAAAGATGAAAGACCAGAGCGAAGTATGCGAAATAGTAAAAATCGAAGGTGGGGAAAGACAAAAATACTAAACAACCGCCCACGCATACGAGCAAAATACGTAGCCACCACGGCAGGAGCAGGACGTTATCTAAGCGCTCTTTACTCGGGCCTTCTCCTAAAAACGCGCGAACTTTTTTATTCCGTTCAGTCATCATTGTAGATTTTCCTATACAATTCCCTCTGCTCGGAGTATTTGCTCAATCTCTGCGTCGTCGAGTTCTGGGAAGTAATGGTTCAGTTTTTTGCTACGCTCTGTGTGTTGTAGATCATCAATGAGGATCCCAATAAGTGAGCTCTCTTCAAGCGTATATATACTAGAGTGTAAAAGTTCAACGCCTTGGGCTCGGGTGCGCTTTTGTGAAGAAATCAGTCCGCGATACGCCGTATCGATGACATGCGCATCGAAGTGTAGGGCCAAGATTTTAAAGATGCGGTAGATACAATCGTCGTAAGCATCAAGCAAGGCGTTTAGTTTGCGAGTCGATTTTGCCGATGACTTTGAGTCCATCGCAGCAAGGCGCAGCGAGAGCGCTGCCGCTAAGCGGCACTCGCGCTTAAGTATGGTTTGGAGCTGAACGGCTGAAATATTTCGTTTTTGGGTTTTGAGCATCTCGGGCAAGGATTCGAGGACACTTTGTCGAAGTATAGGAGAGCTCTCTTGTAGCGCCTCTAGACTATCATCAAAATCTTGCTCCAAAAGCGGCGCTGGCGTGCGCTCCTCCGCGCGTCCACGCGAAAGCGAAAACATCAGGTCACTCGCATAATCTTTATGGATGTGGCGTATAGAGTATAGCCATAAGAGTAAAGTAGGGAGGAGCAGCATACCAAGCGATATACTAGCGCCCCACTTTTGCGTAGCCATCAGTAGACTACCCGCCACAATCGCACCGAGCGGGTTCATGAACCCTTTAATGACGATCTTCGCGCGATTACGCTGAAAATACGGTATCGGCGCCACCGCAATCTCGCGCGCAGGATCCTGAATGGTAAAGCGCAAAAAGACGTCAAAAAACTTCAGCGCTACAATCGATATAAACGACGCTGTCAGCAAATAGGGAACGGATAGCAGCAACAGCGCAATAGGCAAGATCAAGAAAGGCATAGAAATATTATAGCGTTTCAATATCGATTGCACGAATAAAATTTGGAATATTAGGTGAACCGCGTTAGCAACAGCGTTATAGTGCCCATAAAAGAGCGCGATCTCATCGCGGCTAAAATGCTCGCGCAAATAGTCCTTTAGCGCAAAGTCGATAACATTCGTCGCGATAGCCGCGAAAAACACGATAAGCGCCAAAGTCTTTAACAATGAGCTGCGTAAAAAATCGTCCACTCCCTCGCGTAAATTATGCCACAGACTCAAGTCGCGCGAAGAGCTAAAGGTAATCGCCGTTCGCTCCTGCTTGTGTTTGCGACTCAGCAAAAGCGCCGGAATAATCGCTATGCAAAACGCAAAAGACTCAGCATAAAATAATGATTCAATACCAAAAACATGAATAAACGGTGGGATCCCTAGCCCCGCCGCTATTCCACCGCAAGTCGAAGCGGCAAAAACAATGTGGAACAAGCGCCGCCCCTGGCTCGAATCGAAATAATCGCTTATCGCATTCCAACAAATAATATTTAACAAGGCTGGCGCTATGGTTAAAAACGTCGAGGTCAGCAAAACCATCGCCCCCGAACGCGGCTCACCCACAAAGCGTAAATACAGCGCCGTCACCGCAAAGAGCAGCAAAATCATTGGGTGTAAGCGCGTCGGCGAAAGCACGCGAACAAGCGCGAAGTACACCATGGACGCACCCATCAGCGCCACGCTCGAAATGATAAAGAACTGCGCAATGTCCACTTGTGGGCGCGCCGATAGCAAAACTGCGTCGCTTAGGCTACGCCCGACAACCACGGTCGCAACCGATAGGAAGGCAAAAAATACCGAAAAGGCTAGCCCTACTCGCTCACCACGGCGTATTTCTACAATCGGCGAAAGCTTGAACAATTGACCTCATTGCGAAAACTAACGACTTAAAACATGTCGGAAAAATCAGTTCATCACCCGCCCATCGAATTACATTCGACAAAACAGCTGAAAAACGCAACCCAGCTCATTGCAATTTGGCTAGGATTTCATAAAGAGCGAGCGAATATATTCGCGATTCAATGCCGCAATCGCTCCAGTCGGCACGCTTTTTGGGCAAACCGCCTCGCACTCTCCTTCGTTGGAACAAGTTCCAAAGCCCTCCTCATCCATCACATCTACCATCGCACGCGCGCGCCTGCTCCGTTCTGGGTGTCCTTGCGGAAGCGCCAACAACTGCGCCACTTTCGCGCCAGTAAACAAATGCGCAGCCGCGTTTCGACAAGTCGCCACACAGGCTCCGCAGCCAATGCAGGATGCATAAACAAAGGCTTCATCGGCTTTCTTGCGCGGAATCAAAATGCTGTTCGCCTCGGGCTGCTGTCCTGTTTTGACCGAAACGTAACCACCCGCACGAATAATGCGATCCAATGCCGACTTATCCACCAAACAATCCTGCACCACGGGCATCGCGCGGGAACGAAATGGCTCAATGACAATCTCATCCTTACCCGCGAAATGATGCATATGCAGTTGACAAGTCGTCGTCGGAATAGGCCCGTGCGCCAAGCCATCCACCACTAACCCACAAGTTCCACAAATCCCCTCCCTGCAATCCGAATCAAAGGCTAGCGGCCGTTTATCAGCTTTCACCAACGACTCGTTTAACACATCTAAAGTATCGAAAAGCGACAACTCGGGCTCCACTTCCAGCTCAAAACTCTCAAAACGACCTGCCGAATCCTGCGAATCTTGCCGCCAAACTTTAATGGTAACACTATGTGACATCCTAAACACCTCGTTATTTTTTTGCCGTAGCAGAGCTCTCTGCGCGCGGGCTAGCGCGCTAAATTCACTAATGAGCGCAATATTTTTCTTATGTTTCGACTATCCGCCAAAGCACAGCATAACTGCGAACTCTGCGTCTTTCGCTGGAATGTGTACCACTCCCTGGCACACAGCCCTACGGGCTACCAACGGCGTTGCGTTTCGAGATCCGTGTCGAAACGAAGGCGATCCCACGCTAGCCCCTAGAAGCAGCGCAGTCGCCATGACCTCGTTATTGCCATAAACAACGCTTTTACGCTAACCATCGCTAAACGGCGTAAAGCCGCTGTTTCGCAAAAAAGCACAGTAGCGTGCCATGACTATACTAAATCCTCCGCGTTTTGATCTGTACTTGGCTCACGCGTTTTGGAAACTCTAGTAAAATCTCCATCACAGGCGATGTAGGAGTTCCCCACGACGCGGTCTCCTCATCACAGCGGACAAAATATCGTTTAATCGTAGCCTTTTCCTTGGCAGGGCGAAGTACAGCCTCGGCGCTGCGTCGCAATGCTTGCCACAAACTTTTGTCGTTTCGCGGATACTGCTTCATTATTTCGGCGCAACGCTTATCGATCGCCGAAAGCAGTTCCACTTCGACTTCCGCCTCCGACAAAGCTGATAGTTCGTCCGTCGCCATATCGGCTAAATTCATCGGACGAATGCGCTCCACGGGCATCGAAATCGACGCTTCGACATGAGCTATATTAGCCCGAGCTGGCGCTTTTGCGACATTTTCGGGATAAAGCCCCACCATCGCCCTTTGCCCAAAAACGTAAAGAGCAGCAACGCCATGCTCTGCAAGGTATGCCGCATCCTCACGACTCCAATCCGCTAAAGCATGCACCCCGCGTAAACTCTCACGAAGCCGCGCAATCAGCGCGCCAGCCACCGCAGACGCTGGTAGCCACTCCTCGCTGCGACGCCCTGGGCTATGCGTTAGCACCCACGGCATCACGTACTTAAGCCAAAGCGCGGCTTTACTTTGGCGCTCTATCGCGTCTTCAAAACCAACGTCCTGCGGCAGATCCAAGAGCAAGCGAAAATAAAATTGCGGCTCCAATGCGCTAAGTTCATCGCATACGCGCGCTTGCGCCTCAAAATCGACAAGACCTGGAATCACCAAAATATCGAAGGAACCCTGCGCTACGAGTTCGCGTAGCGATACCAACACAGCTTCCAGCGAAGCGATATCGGCCTTACTGAACAACACGCGATCAAAACCGTTCATCGTCGCATGACAAGCAGCGTGCCCCGCCAAATAACTATCCGACTCAAGCTCCCCGCAAATTCGCTGAAACTGCGAAAAGCTACTCACCCGAACAGTTCGTTTTACGTCTTTGGGGCAATCCCCAATGATGGCTAAACAACGTGGTTGCATAAGCTAATTCCTCTTGCAGATTTACTGCCGCAAATTTTATTCTACACTATCACGGTTAGGGAAGATTAAGTTCGGCGTTTCTCTGCATTTTACGAACTTCCTTTTTGGCATTTCGTAAAAAGCCATAAACCATCGATAACTTAGCTTTCCCCATATCTGCGCCAAAGCGCCAGCTCGCGTACGCATCTAAATACGAAACAGTGTTATCAAGCCCCTTATCCACTGCATAGCGCCGCTGTGATTCTAAACTGCTAGCCATAAGCTCACTATTCCCGTCGCGAGCTTGCCACAGCGAAATAAAAGCTAAATAGCTCTCAATCGCACGCTGACGCGATAGTTCTGGCTTGAACGCTTTACGCGCAAAAACGATGCCTAAAAACAACAACGGATGCAAACAAAATATGAAAAGCCCAAACATTCCCTGCCATATTGAGTAGAGCATACAGAGCGCCATGACAAAAACGCTCGCATAAGCGCACTTTGCGCACCCTCGCCGTGGCCAACAACGCATCCACGAAAAAGCTAAACTCACCCCAACACACATGAGCAGCATCAAAATAGCTTTAGGCCAGTGCTTTTTTAAATATCGAAACAAAATAGAGTTTCGGTAGTTCGTAAAACGATCGTTGAAAATTACCCACGCCGATGGCGTCGAAAAGCCAGCAGATGAAGCCGTAGGATCAAAGCGATGCCAAGCCCCTGCCCCGTCGTAAACCTCCACCCAAGCGTGCGCATGCGCATTACGAACAAAATTACGTCCTTCACGGACTTCAGCCGAATAATAACCTGTTACCAAGCGCGATCTCAGCTCTAAAGTTGAAAGCAACGCCGCCATACTCGCCGCAAAAACTTCACAATGCCCTGATTTTTGTTCAAACAAAAAATCGCTTACAGGCCACTGCCCACGCTCGGGTAAATCCAAACTATAGTGGTAATGACTCTTCAAATACTCCGACACCAAAGCCGCGACTATTAATGGGGAACGCTCGGCTCCTACAATTTTATTTGCCAAATCCGTGATTTTCGGCTCTTTTGTTCTTCCATAAGGCCAAACCTTCGAATTTAACTGTTTTTCACCGCTATCTAAAATACGCTCACTATCCTCCCAAAGCAAACTATAACCCATCAATGACTGAGAGCGCCGATTATTTATCCTAAACCAATTACTCGCTGAGTCCTGTGCCAAGCGATATGCAAACCCCTCTCCTGCTACAGGCTCAATCGCGTGCGTCTTAGCCAAACTAGGTATTCGCGTGTGTGGCCAAGGCCGCGTAAACTCTAAAGTCACACGGCGCCGTTGATAGCTGCGCAAACGCTCCAAAAGCTGTGTCCACGCCGAGTCTTGTTGCCTATTTGCTACATACGCATCTGCTAACCAACGCTTCCCGTCAAAACTGCTCTGCGTCTGCATACGCCAATAGTAACCATCAGCATTAGCAGGCAGATCCGCCGAAAAGAGCAGCATGGGATCACTCTGAACCCTGCCCGATTTTTGCAGATCCAAATTCCCTTCGTTGTAGGCAGAACGCGGGTTTGCCGCTGCTGGGTTCGCTAAATCGTTGCCAAAACGGGGTAAAACAAGGAATACGCCCGCGCCGGCGAGCAGGGTAAAAAGAAGGTAGCCTTTAGCAACCCTAGAGAGTCGACGCCAGGCGCTAGAACGAGTTCTTCCAAAATGTAGGCCAGCACTCGACTTCTCTCCTGTCTGCTCCATTAAGTGAGCAGCATATAGGATGATAAAAACCAAGAGTAGCGACAGCGATATCCATACTTCGGATCGGTACGCCAACACAGCGATGGGGAGCAAGGAAATCACTCCTACCTGCATCCTCTCCCCTGAGCGCTCGTGTTGAAATGTGCGTAAGCAAAATACGTACAGCAGCATACCCGCGCTAAAACGAAGAAAACCGCTTTGACCCCAGTTAAGCGTCAGTTCTCCTACAACACAGCACAAAAACAACGCTAACTGAACCGTAGCGCTTAAAGCCTTCGTGCTTGCGGAGCGCGCTAAAACTGCCCTAAAAACAAAACAAAGCAGCACAAGTATAGGCGCTATCCACGAAAATAGCGCGCCTACACTTCCCACGCATACCGCAAAAATTATGAGCGCAAAATACAGTGGGCGCTTCATCAATCAGCTTGTGGCTCCTCCCCCTCGCCGCCCAAGCCCATCGCCTCCTCCGTCGAACGCTGCTCTTCATAAATCGTTAAGCGATGCGCAGTTCTACCTCGCTGTGGAAACTCAAAACATTTGTAGCAAAATGCTTTACTGCTGCCGTCTTCCTGCTCTTCAAGCACCCAACCACCAGCCAAACCTCGCACCTCATAGGCATCCCACTTTAGGCGCGTTCCACAATACTGGCACTTACCTTGCCTCGCCTTAAAAAACTCGTAACGCTCTTTCTCTTCTTTAGCTCTCTGCTCTTCCAACTCTTTCTTGTTTACCATCGCCACCTCCTTCTCGCATTTACCCTTGGTTCTATGCACCAATGGCGCCAAGGGGCTGCATTTTAATGCTTCCCAGCAAGTTTAGCAAGCAAACACGCTATGGGCGCTGTGCTTTTGGCAGGCATCAGCGCTTCCTTAGGATTAGTGAGAGCTTTGCACGGGGGGAAACCCTTTTCTTTGTGCCAAAGAAAAGATGTTTCCCCCCGTACCCCCCTTCCCCAAAGAAAGCACTCTTTTAAGCACTTTTCGAATAAAATGTCATTCCATCTTCACCTTGCCTTATTTTATTAGCATTTTTAGCTTGTATTTCTCTACAAAATGTCTTATTATGTTTGAAACTGTATCGGATTTGTAAAATTATATTTACAATTTCTAGCCGTGCAAAGGTCTCATAAATATTTTTTGCGCTTCTTAGCCCGCTCCGTGCAAAAGTCTCAAGTTATGATTCTCTACAAAAAGTCTCATTTTGTTTAAAACAGTATCGGATTTGTAAAATTAAATTCACCATTCCTAGCCGCCCAAAGGTTTTTAATGATAAGTTTTTTGCTTCAGAGCAAAGATCTCTTCTTACAACAATTATGTTGTTGATTTGGGCATAAAAGATTTCCGTAATGATGAGGACAGCCCCCCGTAACGCCACTGACGCGATTGTTCAAAGCCTCCTTGGGAAAGCTCTGATTCATTGGGGCTATCGCCATTAGAACCCGTTTTGCGTGTAGAGCATTGATTTTATTGACTTTATTTTGAAAACTCGCCTGAGTTTTTGCTTTAATCAAGGGCAGGTTTGAAACCTGCCCTTACTAATTTTGCATTAATCAGAGTCTCTTTAGGGAACGATGGGCGACTTATGTGTGTGTCTTGAGTTCGGGGGCGGGAACTATGATGTTGTGTTTGGCGACTTGCTCAATAAATCAACAAAATCAATGACTTAGAATGCGAGCTCTGGTTTTTGAGGGTTGATCGCGGGGAGGTTTTGGGGGACGTGTTATTGGAATGCTTTGCGAGGGTGGAGGAGCTTATACGCTTGTCTTGGAGCGCAAAAAACTCCTTCATCGGCGCTTACATGCAACACGCAGCTATGCACATCTACAGCTGCAACGAACTCTCCCTACCAATAATTCTCGCAGTCTTTTCCAGCCAAGTATCTTGTATCGAAATCATACCACATCCTGCAGCTCGTACACTTGCCTTGGATACATTTTTGTCCATACGCGCACTGTGATTCCCCGCAAGTACAGCCAGCGGCGAGTGCACAGCGGTTGTCACCTGTATAGGAGTAGGTAGTGGAGCCATCACAGCACTCGTGTTGCACGAGGACATCTAACAAACTGATGTAGGCCTCTGGCGCAAAGTTACTCAAACTCTAAAAGAGCGCTAAGCGATAAACATTCTCTCGGTCGTAGTCTGAAACGCGTCGTTCAAGCCCATCAGGGATCTTTGCGAAATCGTAATAGACGCGTTGATTGTTGACGATGTTGGGGCGCAGCCGCCTGTAACACTTTGCCCCCAAGCAGTAATTGCCTTGTGAACAGAGCCCCTTCCCGCATTCACAGCCTTTCTCTAGAGAGCAGGGCATGGAAATTTGCAGGGATTGGCTATCATTGAGGAGTTCAGGGATGGCTTTGTTTGTAAGCGGATCTATGCAACTTCCTTCTCGACACAAGGTACTTGGGGGGCAAAGCTTATCGTTGCACTTACAGCCACGCGGCTTCTTGCACACGCTGAAGAGCTCGCCATTGGCTTCGATACAGAGCTCCGAAGCGGGATCGATTTGATTTGCGCCGCAGAAGCAGCCTTGCTCCTTCAGTTCACCCTTTCCGTAGCATTCAATCTCGCAAGTCCCCTCCTTCTCAACTTTTTTACCTGCGCACAAACACCCCTCTTCCTGTACACAAACGCTCTTTTGGGCTTCGCCATTATACAGTAACCGAGACTCACAGCGATACCCAGCCGTTGGAAATGGGTAGAGACCACAATAACATTTGCCATTTTGGCAGTACGTATCTTGGGGACAAGTGGTCGAAGCGCAAGCGCAAGATTCTTGGTCGCAGGCCAGACCTTTCACCAAGATAGTCTCTTGCACAGCAAAGCCGAGAGACTTCCGTACACAGCGATAGCCTTCTAAAATGGGCTGATCTCCGCAGAGTTCGGGCTCAAGCTCAAGATCTACACACCCTGTATCCGTACAGCTTTGATTCAGCTTACAGGTTGTACCTTTACAGGGACAACCTGTCTTATCAGTGCAAACCCATGTTTTAAGGTCCTTTGTCGCATTGATGCCAGGTAGCGCCTTAACAGGGAGACAGCGGTAGCTTGGATGATTCTCTATTAGTTTAACGGGTGGATTGTTCTTTCCGCGACAATAGCGATGCCCACCTTCGCAGGCTTGGACATCGTAGATCATGGGTAGATCTTCATTACGAGTGCAACAGGGGACTGCACGAACTTTCTGTTGTATGATTGTTTTGCAAAAGACTCACACTCAGGAGGGTTCATGCAGTCTTACAGTCACTTTACGATA
>Ga0265293_10003431_pt1 | contig 29446 bp, 25 predicted proteins | sample Munlanlewell138R_FD_192505 | JGI IMG/M metagenome (GOLD analysis project Ga0265293, IMG submission 192505) | Leachate microbial communities from a municipal landfill in Southern Ontario, Canada - Leachate well 138R | ecosystem: Engineered > Solid waste > Landfill > Unclassified | place: Canada... | reverse complement strand
ATATTGATTTTTTCTATAGATGCAAAAAAATATCTATGAGTTTATGGCATAGTATTTGAATTTTTAGTTATATTGTTAGAAAGTGTGAGAAAACCCTTAAAACGGCTATTCATATAACCATATAAAATACCTAACCATATGAAAAGTAATAAATTTGAAACCGAAATACTAGAGTTGGAAAACAATTTATCTAGATATGCATATAGCTTAACTTCTAATAGAGATGATGCTAAAGATCTTGTTCAAGAGACTTATTTTAAAGCGTTTAATAATCAGGAGAAGTTTAACGAGCATACAAATATAAAAGCGTGGGTCTATACAATTATGAAAAACACTTTCATAAATGACTATCGCAGGCGTATTAAGCGTCAATCTATGTTTGGAGAAGATGTGCATGAATTTGTAATTAATAATAAACCTTCTGAATATGGGCCAGAGAGTGATTTTGGCTTTCGTGAACTTACAAAAGTGGTAAATTCATTAGAGCCTGAATTTAGAATCCCATTCCAAATGCATGACAATGGCTATAAATACCAGGAGATTGCAGATGAACTTGGGCTGCATTTAGGCACAGTCAAAAGTAGGATTCACTTTTCTCGTCAAAAACTAATAAAGAAACTAAAATAGAAAATAGAAAGTTTATTTACTGTGTGAAAAGAATTTTCTTTGAAATATAAGTAGATATGCAACTCCTATAGTAATGCAAGAGTCTGCTATATTAAATATGGGTCTAAAAAAGATAAAATCTTCTCCTCCCCAAAAAGGGACCCAAGAAGGGAGAGTTGTATCTATTATAGGAAAGTAGAGCATATCTACCACTTTACCGTGTAAAAATGGGGCATACCCACCACCTTCTGGGAAAAGTGTAGCAGTAGTAGTAAAGGTAGATTCGTTAAAGATTAATCCATAAAACATACTGTCTATAACATTGCCCATAGCACCTATAAGTATAAGAGACACTCCATAGAGCACCCCTAAAGGGGCATTTGTCTTTATGAGCTTGTTAATATAATGGATAATAAATCCAATCAAGAGCAACCGGAACAGGCTTAGTAGTAACTTGCCAAAAGTACCCCCAAACTGCATTCCAAAGGCCATTCCGTTATTTTCTATAAAGTAAATTTGAAACCAGTTACCAAATACGGGTATGCTCTCTCCAATGGTCATATGGGTCTTTATCCAAATCTTAACCGCTTGGTCTATTAGAAGAATGAGTAGTACCAGTAAAGTAATTTTTTTCCCTTTGGAAAGTTGCATAGGATTAATCTCTCTAATTAGGAGTTAATCTCTTTTTCTTTTAGCTTCTATAGAGAGAGTAGCATGTGGTACAAGAAGTAGTCTCTCTTTTTGAATTAGTTTTCCAGTCTCTCGGCAAATTCCGTAGCTTTTATTTTCTATACGTATTAATGCCGCTTCTAGGTTCTGTATAAACTTATACTGCCTCTGAGCAAGTTGGCCTGCCTCTTCTTTGGAGAGAGCAGATGCACCCTCTTCAAGTACTTTGAATGTTGGAGAAGTGTCTTCTGTATCGTTACTTCCACTATGTGTTACAGCAGCTTTGAGCTGTTGGTATTCTTCTTTTGCAGATTCTAACTTTGCCAAGATTACCTCTTTAAACATTTGAAGTTCCTCGTCGCTATAGCGAACTTTCTCTCTTGCTTCTTCTGTAGTTCTTTCTTTAGTTGTCATATCTCTTTTTATTAAGAAAACGTAAAGATAACAATAAAAATAATAATTGTATAGGGTGCTAGTAGGGTTGCTTATTTTCGTTTTCAACCCACAAGTTAAATGGATCAAAGCCCTTCTCCTTCAAAATTCTCTCTATAGGCAGAGTTCTCTCTTCTAAAGGTAAGTCAAATTGATCATATATAAAAGCGTCGCTAAAGCCCGCATTGGCAGCATCGTGCCTATCTGCCGCATAGTATATTTTATCTAATTTTGCCCAATATGCTGCCGAAAGACACATAGGGCAAGGCTCACATGAGGTATAGAGCGTACAGCCCGAAAGATCGAAGGTTTTCAATTTTTTACAAGCCATTCTAATAGCATTAACCTCTGCATGGGCGGTAGGGTCGTTATCTGGGGTAACAGTGTTGCCAGAAGAGCTTATAATCTCTCCATCTTTAACAACTACGGCACCAAAAGGGCCACCTCCAAGCGAAGAGGCATTGTTAGATGCCAGAGTAATAGCCTCCTGCATAAACTTTAACTTGTTCTCTTTCATAACAATAAAAATTTTATACTCTCTCTAATAAAATATGAAGAGTACCACCCTCCCACTCAATCTCAAAACCTCTATCTAACCCATCTACTAAAGTAAGTTGGTTTGCTAAAGTTTGACCACAAATATACTTTTTATACTCTTTTAGTGCAGCTTCAATCTCTGGTTTAGATTCTAGCAGAATAACTATCTTGTCTGTCACTTCAAAATTAGACTCTTTTCTTAAATTTTGAATACGATTTACTAACTCTCTTGCAACTCCTTCACGCGAGAGCTCATCTGTTATAGTAATATCTAAAGCAACAGTAAGCTTTCCCTCTGAAGCCACTAGCCACCCCGGCATATCTTCAGATGTAACCTCTACATCTAAAGGAGTAAGCTCTACTATACCGCTAGGTAACTCAAGTTTATACAAATCACTAGACTCAACTTCAATAATTTGCTCTTGTGTGAAGGTAGCAAATGCTTTTGAAATTTCTTTCATCTGCTTCCCATATTTTTTGCCGAGAACTTTAAAGTTTGGTTTAATTTTTTTTGTAATTAGACCCCCAGTATCCATGATATACTCAACCTCTTTTACATTTACCTCACCTAAAACTAAAGATTTTACAAGTTCGAACTGCTCTTTTATCTTATTATCTAAAACAGGAATAAGAATTTTTGCCAACGGTTGGCGCACCTTAATATTAACTTTACGTCTAAGAGCCAAAATCATAGATGAAGAGCGCTGCGCAAGCTCCATTCTCTCTTCTAGGTCTTTATCTATAGCATTTTTATTAGCCTCTGGCATGAGCACCAAGTGAACAGACTCCTCTTTGTACTTACCCCCAACATTATTAAGGTCTAAAAAGAGCCTCTCCATATAAAAAGGAGCAATAGGAGCAGAGATAATTGCAATCTTCTCTAAACAATCATAGAGAGTTTGATATGCACTCAACTTATTGTCATTCATCTCTCCCGCCCAAAAACGCTTTCTATTTAACCTTACGTACCAGTTACTTAAATTGTCGTTAACAAACTCCTGAATTTTTCTTCCAGCAGTTGTAACATCGAAGTTCTCGTAGCTTTGGCCAACCTCTTCTACTAAAGTATTTAATAGAGAAATTATCCATCTATCTATCTCTGGACGCTCTTCTAATGGAATTTGGGCCTCTCTATTACTAAACCCATCTACATTTGCATAGAGTGCAAAAAATGAATAGGTGTTATATAGGGTGCCAAAAAATTTCCTTTTAACCTCATCTACCCCTGCTAAATCGAATTTTAGATTATCCCATGGTTGAGCATTTGTGAGTAGATACCAACGAAGTGGATCTGCACCATACTCTGCTAAAGTTTTGAATGGATCTACCGTATTACCCAAACGTTTACTCATTTTATTGCCCTCTTTATCTAAAACAAGTCCGTTAGATATTACTGTTTTAAAGGCAACATTGTCTTTTACCATAGTAGCTATTGCATGAAGAGTAAAAAACCACCCACGAGTTTGATCTACCCCCTCGGCAATAAAATCTGCTGCACGGCCAAAAGCCTCTGTATCTAATTTTTGCAAACCTTCTTGAGCAAAAGGCATTGCTCCAGAGTCAAACCAAACATCAATTAAATCGGTTTCACGAAACATTTTATTCCCCATAGGAGAGACAAGAACTATATCATCTACATATGGTCTATGAAGGTCAATCTTGTTATAATTTTCTAACGAGAAATCTCCCGGAATAAAGCCCTTCTCTTTAAGAGGGTTAGAAGACATAAACCCAGCCTCTACAGAGCTCTCTATTGCATTATAAAGTTCTGTTGCCGAGCCAATACAAAGCTCCTCTTTTCCATCCTCTGTACGCCAAACAGGTAAAGGTGTTCCCCAATAGCGGCTCCTAGAAAGATTCCAATCTTGGAGATTCTCTAACCACTTTCCAAACCTACCACTACCAGTAGATTCTGGTTTCCAATTTATAGTTTTGTTCAACTCAATCATTCTCTCTTGAACTGCTGTAGTCTTAATAAACCAAGAGTCTAGAGGGTAGTAGAGTACAGGCTTATCTGTTCTCCAACAGTGTGGATATGAGTGAACATATTTCTCAATTTTAAAAGCTAAACCTTGCTGTTTAAGCATAACAGCTAGGTCTATATCTAAGGTAATGTCACTCTCTTTAAGTGCAGTGTCATAAGAATTTTTTACATACCTGCCTGCATACTCACTATATAGCTCTTTATTTACTTGTTTCTCTACAAACTGAGCATCTAACTTATCAATCTCATAAAACTTCCCACTTCTATCTACTAGAGCTTGCATATTACCATCTAAATCTTTCACCATAATACCAGGAACCCCATTGCTTTTACCAACTCTTTGGTCGTCTGCTCCAAAGGTTGGTGCAATATGCACAATTCCTGTACCATCTGAAGTGGTAACAAAATCACCTGGAATTACCTTAAATGCACCTTCACCTGGGTCTACCCAAGGGATAAGTTGCTGGTAGTTTATACCACAAAGCTCTGTTCCCTTTAAACTGCTACCTACTAGGCGATATGGTACAATCTTGTCTCCTTGTTTATACTCCTCCATTGAAGCCTCGGCACCTTTTAAATTAAAATGCACATCTAATAACTCCTTAGCCACTAAATAGAGAGCTTCATCTCCACTATATGGGTTAAAAGAGTTTACTACAACGTATTCAATTTGAGGGCCTACACATAGAGCTGTATTCGAAGGAAGGGTCCATGGCGTTGTTGTCCAAGCAATCAAATAGAGAGGGAGTTCTCTCTTTAAAGCAGCCTGGGCAGTAGTAAAAAGAGATTCAGACCTACTATCTCTCACCACTTGAAACTGAGCTACACAAGTAGTATCTTTCACATCTCTATAACAACCTGGTTGATTGAGCTCATGAGTACTTAACCCCGTACCGGCTGCGGGCGAAAATGGCTGAATAGAGTACCCTTTATAGAGGTATCCCTTTTCATAAATAACTTTAAGAAGATGCCAAAGTGTCTCTATATATCTATTATCGTAAGTTATATAAGGGTCGTCCATATCTACCCAATATCCCATCTGCTGGGTAAGGCTTTCCCACTCCTTTGTATATTTCATTACCTCTTTTCTACAAGCGGCATTATATTCATCTACTGTAACCGACTTACCAATATCTTCTTTTGTTATGCCGAGTTTTTTCTCTACCCCAAGTTCTACCGGAAGCCCATGAGTATCCCACCCCGCTTTTCTCTGAACTAAAAAGCCCTTTTGAGTTTTATAGCGGCAAAAGACATCTTTAATAGCTCTTGCCATAACATGGTGTATCCCGGGCATACCATTAGCCGAAGGGGGGCCTTCGTGGAAAATAAATTTTGGAGCGCCCTCTCTCTCTGTGATGGTTTTTTCAAAACAATTTTCTTTATTCCACTCTTTTAATATAGAGCGATTTATCTCTACAAGATCTAACTTGTTGTACTCGGCAAACTTCATATTGGAATTTTTCTTGAATTTGCAAAGATACGATTATTCATTACTTTTGAAAAAAATGATTATGGGTTTTTCTATCAACTATCTAGATATTTTTATCCTCATCTGCTTTATACCTGCCGTTATAGGTGGGTTAATGAATGGCCTAGTAAGGCAAGTTGCATCTCTAGCAGCTCTAGTCTTAGGGATCTGGGCAGGCTGGCACTTCTCTGAACTACTCTCGCAAGGAATCCGCATTTGGTTTAAAACAGATAACAACCTTATTAATATTATATCTTTTGCAATAATATTTATAGCTGTGCTTTTGCTGGTTAATTTAATTGGTAACGCCCTTTCAAAAATTGTTAAAGTGGTACTTTTAGGCTGGCTAGATAGAATTTTAGGAGTTATTTTTGGGATATTAAAATATTGCCTTATTCTTAGCGTGATTTTCTATTTTGTTACTTCTCTAGATAACCTATATGATATTATACCCGCCCATCTATTTGCCAACTCTAGGTTATATCAACTTATAGAACCCATTGCACCAAGCATTATACCTCACCTAGATAATGTAAAAATTTTCTAAAATTCTAAATTTTTGCACAGGTGGTAAAATTCTAACCGTTTTTTCTATTTCAACCCTTTTTTTCTACTTTTTTCCCATAGATTAGCTTTCGGAAACGGGACTGTTTATGTGAAGAAGGGTCTCTCTTATAAGCAGAAGAGAGTATGTGTAGTAGGTAACTTCCCGTTTCTTTTTTTAAGAAAGAAGATAAAGATGTTGAAGTTGGGTAAGATATTTAATCTAAATAAAATATGGCTATCTGTAAAAGTTAGACAAAAAGATAGAAGCGATTGCGGAGCAGCTGCTCTAGCATCTGTAGCTGCCCACTATGGCTTTAAAGTAAGCGTTGCATTAATTAGATACCTTAGTGGAACCGACTCTTCTGGCACTACAATTAAAGGGATTAAAGAGGCTGCTCAAAAAATAGGCTTTCAAGCTGAAGCATATAGAGGAACTATTCTCTCTCTAACTAAAATCCCTAAACCTGCAATATTACATTTAAGAAAAAAAGATGGCTTCCTCCACTATATAGTGCTATTAAGCTACAAAAAAGGGAAGTTCTACATTATGGATCCCGCTTTTGGAGAGATTATTAAAAAAACAGCAAAAGAGTTAATTGAAGAGTGGAGTGGAGTTCTTATTCTTTTTACTCTCAACCCCAATATGATAATTGGCAAAGAGCAATCTAAACTCCAAATAGCACCCCATCTTAAACAATTGAAATCTATTCTACGTAGTAAATGGAGAGTATTTCCTATAACACTCTTAATATCTATACTCCATATTGCAGCTATGCTTGCAACAGCACTATTTATTAAAGAGCTATTAGATGTGGTAATCCCTTTGGGAGATTCTGCTAGATTAAAGATGCTCTCTCTAATTATGATTCTAATTATAGCAACCTCTGCTCTGCTCTCTTTTGTACGTTCTAAACTTCTTTTGAAAACATCTATAGATACAGATCAAAAGCTTACAAACGAATATCTAGACCACCTATACCATATTCCTCTCCCCTGCTTTAACTCATTTAAAACAGGGGAGTTAACATCTAGGATAGGAGATGTTTACAGAATAAGAAACTTAATTGCTTCTACAATTCCAGAGAGCATTGTTGCAGTTGTAACTCTACTTTTTTCGGTAATAGTGCTATTTAAGTTAAACTCAAAACTGGCAGTTTTAACTGCACTATTTATACCTATATACGTTTCTATTTTTCTTATTCACGATAAAGTAAATAGGCCTCTTATGAAAAAGTTTATGGAGAGAGCATCGCTATTTCAAAGTAGTGTTATTGAAAGCTTAAGATCTATGGCAACAATAAGAAATTTTGGGATAGAGTCTATGGCTCTTGCTAAATCTGGGATAAGACTAAAAGAGCTAAATGAGACTTTTGAAACAACTGGCAAAGCTGCTCTGGTTGCTGGGGGAGCTGCCGATTTTACCTCTAGGGTATTAACAATAGCTGTTTTATGGTTTGGAGGTGCTGCTGTAATTGGAGGGAAAATTACTTTGGGAGAGATGGTCTCTTTTTATACTATAACAGCTCTCTTTTCGGCTCCTTTACAAGAGTTAGCAGGTGCTTTCTCTTCTTTTAGAGAGGGGTTTATAGCCTCGTCTAGGCTTTATGATATAATCTCTTTACAAAGAGAGGTACAAGAGATAGACTCCTCTAATAATAAATATGAAATAGAGAGAAAAAGTGAAGGGCTTAAAAAGAGTGGAGAAAAACCAATTGAGAGGTGTAAAATTATTGCTAATGAGCTCTCTTTTGGCTACCCAGGCAGGTCTCTTCTTTTTGAAGATCTCTCTTTTACAATAGAGAGTGGTAAAATCTTACTGCTTAACGGTGGAAGCGGGTGTGGAAAAAGCACTGTAGTCTCTCTTCTTTTAAAGCACTTAGAACCAGTCTCTGGAAGCCTTAGTTGGAGTGGGAGCAATTTAGGTTCATTAAAAAAATGGAGAGAGAACATTGCAATTGTCCCTCAAAACCCAGATTTATACGGGCAAAGTATACTAGAGTGTATAATGTCTGGAGAAGAGATAGAAGATGATTTAGAATACTTTAATAGACTCTCCAAGGAGCTGGAGCTAGACAAGATGGCAAATAGGCTCCCATATGGGTTTGCAACCAATCCAGGAGAAGGGGGCGCTATGCTCTCTAGAGGTGAGCAGCAGAGAATAGCTTTTGCAAGAGCAGCAATGAAGAGAGCACCTGTTATGCTTCTAGATGAAGCTACCTCCTCTTTAGATAAAGAGTCTGAATCTCTTATTAGAGACTCTGTAGAGAGGCTTAAAAAAGAGGGGTGTGCTATTTTAATTATATCTCACGACCCCAAATTTAGATTAATAGCTAACCAAACGGTTACAATAAAAAAATAATATAGGAGGGTGCACACTCCCGGTGAAACTGCACACCGATATTTGCAGAAACAACCTAATTATACAATTATGAACGAGTATGTGAAAGATGAGTGGGGATTGACTACTCTGCGAAAGGAAGAAGAGATGGTGGCCGGAGGTATCAACTATAGAGAACTTTGGCAACTTGGACAATTCCTTGGAAAAGTAATAAGAACAGTAGAAAAGTACTGGCCAAGTTTTAAACATGGCTTTGTAGAAGGTTGGGAGGGAGCATAATGGAAGCTTCAATAGATGGATTAAACTTAATAACTCTCTCCTATGAAGAGGCAGTAATGGTGTGGGGTGGTTCACAAGGATGGGACCACGACATAGCAGAAGGAATGGGAAAAGCTGCTGGCTATGCAGTCAAAAAACTATGGCGTGCATTTCTAATTATAAGCAAAGGGCTATATGAGGGGCAAGCTAACTCCCAGGTAGTTTACAAATAAATTTTCTATGCAATGGGAGTTTGTTTCTGAAAAAAATTATCTTTGTACATTATGAGAAAATATTACAAACTCCCATTTATTCTACTTCTCTTCTTTCCTGTACTCCTCTCTGCACAAAAGAGCTGGAGCCTTGAGGAGTGTATTAATTATGCTTGGGAGAATAATCTACAAATTAAACAGCAGGAGCTCTCTGTAGAGCAAGGGCAGAATAACCTTTACCAGGCTAAATTAAATTATATCCCTAGACTTACTGCCTCTATGAATCACTCTATGAACTGGGGTAGATCTGTAAATGTACAAGATTTAGAGATTATAGAGAATAAACTCACGCAAAGCACTAGTGCAAGCGCAAGTGCTGGGATAAACCTTTTTGAGGGCTTTACAAAGACAAATGAGGTTAAAAGTAATACTGTACAGTTAGAGATTTCTCGTAGCGAGGTAGAGAAACTCAGGAACGATATCTCTATAGAGATTGCAAGATCTTATTTGCAAATATTACTCTCTAAAGAGATTCTCAATACTGCAAAGCAAAGTATTACTAGTGCCCAAGAGCAGGTAGAGAGAACAGAAAAACTAGTAGATGCAGGTAGTGTTGCATATAGCTCTCTATTAGAGGTGCAGTCTCAACTTGCTGCAGAGAGGGTACAGGTAATTAATGCTCAGAACCAACTTCGCAGCTCACTGCTCTCTCTAAAACAACTTCTAGACTTAGATGGTAATAGTGAATTTGATATAGAGCAGGTTAATATAGATTTTCTGGTAAAAGAGTATAATGGAACATCTATTGAAGAGCTCTACAAAGCTTCACACTCGCTTCCTCAAGTGAAAGTTGCAGAACTTAATGTAGAGAATTCTGGATTACAGCTTGCTATAGCAAAAGGAAGGCTCTACCCATCTCTCTCTTTTTCTGCAGGTTATGGAACCTACTACAGCGATAGTAGAGATCAGGCGTTTTTCGATCAATTTAATGAAAATAGGAATCCCTCAATTGGATTTGGGTTGTCTATTCCTATTTTTAATAACTATAGAGTAAAAACCAATGTAAAAAACGCAAAACTAACTGTTAGAAGAGCTAAAATTGAGTATAAAAGTCGTTTACAAGTTCTTTATAAAGAGATTCAACAAGCTGGTAATGAAGCTCTCTCTTATTATGAAAAATATAAAGCAGCAGAACAAAATGTAAAAGCTATGGAAGAGTCTTTCCGCTATGTTCAGCAAAAATTCGATGTTGGAGTATTAAATGCTACAGACTACACTGTTGCTAAGACCAATCTATTTAAAGCTAAATCAGATTATTACCAGTCTAAATATCAATATGTATTCCAACTCAAAATATTGGACTTCTATAGAGGGATGCCCATCTCATTATAAATTAAACAGAGGGAAAGGTTATGAAAAATAAAAAACTAATATGGATTATAGTAATAGCCGTTTTATTGGTTATTGTTTTAGCGTGGTATGGTAGCACAAAAGAGAAGGCTGCTATAACAGTTACTGCCCAAGAGATTACCGGAAAAACTATAGTTGAAGTAATTCCTGCCAATGGCAAGATAAAACCTGTAATTGAGGTTAAAATAAGCCCAGATGTCTCTGGAGAGATAATAGAACTTAACTTTAAAGAGGGAGATCAAATTAATAAGGGAGACCTAATTATTAAGATAAAACAAGATGTTTATATCTCCATGAAAGAGAGGGCCGAGGCTTCGCTAAACTCAGTAAAAGCTCAGCTTACTCAGCAGTTGGCACAATTTGAACAAACCCAACAGACCTATTTAAGAAACAAAACACTATTTGAGCAGAAGGCTATCTCTGAGGTAGAATATGAAACAGCCTACTCTCAATTCCAAGTAGCTAAAGAGCAAATAAAGGCAGCTGAATTTAACGTTAAAAGCTCTGAGGCAGCGCTTAAAGAGGCTCAAGAGAATCTTACTAAAACAGTCATATACGCACCAATGGATGGGATTATCTCTAAAATGAGCATTGAAAAGGGAGAGAGAGTTGTTGGAACTAGCCAAATGGCAGGTACAGAAATGCTTCGTATTGCCAACTTCAATCAAATGGAGGTGCTTGTAGATGTAAATGAGAATGATATTATAAGAATTAGCCTAGGCGATACTGCAACCATAGATGTAGATGCCTACCCTAATCGTAAATTCACAGGTGTGGTAACTCAAATTGCAAACTCAGCTAAGAATATTGGATCGGCCTTAGATCAAGTAACCAATTTTGAAGTTAAAATTTACATTCTTCCAGATTCATATTCAGACCTTGCAGTAGATGGGAAAATTCCTTTTCGCCCCGGAATGTCTGCCTCTGTTGCTGTTCAAACCTCAAGAAAAGAAGATATTAATGCAATTCCACTACAGGCAATTACCACAAGAGTAAATTTACTTGAAGATTCTATAAAAGAGTCTCTTGGCATAAATGAATCTATAGAACAGGTGTTTGTTATTAAAGAAGATAATAGTACCGAAGTGAGAAAAATAACCACAGGAATCCAAGATTTAAACAACATTGAGGTTACCTCTGGACTATCTCGCGGAGAGCTTGTAGTTACTGGTCCATTTTCTGCTATAAGCAAAACTCTAAAAGCAGGAGATTTAGTAAAAATAGAAGAGAAAAATAATGATTAAAAAAGCTCCTACCCTACTATTAATTGAAACAAGTACAGATGTTTGCTCAGTTGCACTCTCTAATGGACTCACTCTTATAGATCAAATTATATCTCATGAACCTAGGGCTCATGCAAGTATTATATCTGTTATTACAGAAGAGCTTCTTAATAGGAGTAAAATCTCACTAGAGATGTGTGATGCTATAGCTGTTAGCGAAGGGCCTGGCTCCTATACTGGCTTAAGAGTGGGAGTCTCATTTGCAAAAGGGCTCTGCTATGGCGCTTCTAAACCTTTAATTGCAGTTGGCTCTCTAACTCTACTAGCCACGCTTGCTATAGCGCAAATTAATAAAGATTCCCAAAAAACTATCTCAACAGAGAGTATTGATACAACTACCATTTTGCCAATGATTGACGCTCGCAGAATGGAGGTTTACACTGCAGCTTACTCAACAACAGAAGAGAGAAGGTCTTCAATAAAAGCTCTTACTCCAGTTAAAGCAGTAGTTGTAGATTCAGATAGTTTCTCTGCACAACTCCAAAAAGGGAGAGTGTTTTTTTGCGGAGATGGCTCATCAAAAGTAGCCGAGATAATAAATCACCCAAATGCTAAGTTTTTAAATATTGAAGCTCTAGCTCAAGGAATGATACCAACAGCAGTAGAAAAATATGAAAACAGAGAGTTTGAAGATGTAGCCTATTTTGAACCATTCTATCTTAAAGATTTTATAGCAGGAGTATCTAAGAAAAACTTACTACAAACTTTACAAAAAAAATAGCCTTTTGTTTAAAGAAGTGAGCGAATTAGCTTTTCAAGCTCATTATCATAAACATCTTTGGCAACTATCTCTCCATTTCTATCTATTATGAAATTGGCTGGCAATTGGGTAATGTTGTAGGTGGTAATTGGTTTTGATTCTGTTCCAAGTCCGTCGCAAACACTTGTCCATGGCAACTCCTGTTCAGAAACTGCTGTAGCCCAAGCTGTTTTATCTGAATCTAAAGAGACTTGGTAAATCTCTAGCCCTTTAGAGTTGTACTTTTCATAAAGATCTTTATAATCTAAATTGATCATCTTCTGAGAAGTCTCTGTAATTGTCCAGAATGAGAGCAGAATAACTTTAGACGGGAAATCTGAAAGCGATCTAGTAACAGCTTTAATATCTGGTAAAGAGATATCTGGAAAACCAGTAACAGAAGCCTCATTAATTTTAGAACTAAGTAGATTTGACTTTTCTCTATAATTAACCTCTTCCTTTAATCTCTGTAAATACACCCAATTAGGGTAAAGCACTTTTAATGAGTCATGCACCCTATTAAAAATATGAACATCCATAGGATCTGCAAAAAGTGGTAGCCCATCTGCCAATTTGTAATAGAGCAGCATTACATTAGCAATAGAGTTAGGGTTAGAGTAAATCTGCTTTATTGCAGCCTGTTTCTGTTTAACATATAGTTTACCAAGACTGTAATTAAGAGATGTCTCTTTCTCAGTCTCTCCTTGCTCTTGAGCTTCTTGCATAAGTTCAACTAGGGAGTCAAAGTTATGTTTAGTAGATTGAAGACTCTTATCTAACTCAGAGAATATCTCTGCCTCTTGTGAACCAGAAACTACTGGATTTGTCCCAAGAGTATCGGTTATTATTTTAATATTATCTCCTGGCAACAACACCATAGAAGCTACCTTGTTATTATTATAATATAGATAGTAGAAATTAGGGCTATCTTCTTCTAGTTGAACCGAGTAAGAAAACTCTCCTTTACTATTAAACTTTAAGCTATCTATGCTCTTCTGAGCACTTACTTCCAGAATTTTGAGTACTACTGTTCCAGATGTTGCCCCCTCAATTTTACCATAAATCTTAGCGTTATAATTTTTTGAACAAGAAAAAACAACTAAAGTGAGAAGTGCAGCAAGAATAACTTTTTTCATCTGTTAAATTTTGATTTTAGAACTTATTGATTTAGATATTTTCTCCATCTCTTGAGAGCTAATTTTCAACTTCTCTTTATTAAAGTCTAAATCACTCTCACTATTTAGAGGTACAAGATGAATATGGGCATGAGGCACTTCCATTCCTAAAACTGCAACTCCTACCCTTTTACATGGGATAGCCTCTTTAATTGCAATTGCAACCTTTTGAGCAAATGCAAAAAGTGATGAAAACTCTTCACTCTCTAAATCAAAGATATAGTCTATCTCTTTTTTAGGTATAACAAGGGTATGACCTTTAGATAGTGGACTAATATCTAAAAATGCATAAAATCTGCTATCTTCTGCTACTTTCCAAGATGGAATCTCTCTCAATACAATTTTCGAAAAAATAGATGCCATATTATTTAGAAATTTCAAGAATTTCAAACTTCAATACTCCTGAAGGGACATTAACATCTACAATATCTCCTTTTCTCTTTCCAATAAGAGCTTTCCCAATAGGTGTAGCTGCTGCTAATTTACCCTCTTTAAGGTCTGCCTCTGTCTCTCCTACCAAAGTATATTGTACTTCGGTATTATTGGTTAAATTTTTAAGTTTAACCTTATTCATTATTTGAATCTGAGTTGTGTTAATTTTAGATTCATCAATAATACGAGCACTAGCTAGCATTCCCTCAAGCTTAGAAATTTTGAGTTCTAATAAGCCTTGAGCCTCTTTTGCTGCATCATATTCTGCATTTTCAGATAAATCACCTTTATCTCTAGCTTCTGCAATCTGCTTCGAAATTGCTGGGCGCTCTACAGAAACAAGATGATGATGCTCTGCTTTGAGTTTTTCTAAACCCTCTGCAGTTAAATAATGAATTTTTGACATAATATATAAAATTAAAAAGAATCCTGTAGTGTATTAGTAGTACAGGACTCTTTAACACAAAGTTAAAAATTTAAATTAAATAAAAAAACTAATCCATAAATTTTGGACGGGCAATCTCTGAGTATAAAATAAAGAGCCTAGGATTGAACTCTTCATCTTGAATTTCTAGCTCTTTATTATCCTTATCACTAGAGTCAAAATTGGTAATTTGTGAGCTTTCATAAATATCATTAAGCAGCTGCTTGTTTTCTGCATCTGTCTTATTTGTAGTAATATCTACATTATATGCCTGGGAGTCTAATGTAGGTTCTGGATCAATCTTGGGCTTAAGCTTCTCATCTTCACTGGTAATAGGCTTAAACATACTGGCAAGATCTTTCTCTAGCTCTTCATTAGGGTCTAACCGAGCAACAGAAGGCTCATTAACAGCTTCTTTTTTCAGCCCCTGCTCCTTCTCTTTCTTCTTCTTTTCATTATATATCTGGTAGGCCATTATTGCTACTGCAATTACTATGTATAAAATTGTATCCATATCTAATTATTTTGAGAAAGCTCTCTGTAAATATAGTAATTATTTTTGCCCATTAAAAATTAAGAGACTTTCTGCTCTTGCTTTATCTCTACTTAATTGCTCTTTCAAAAAATCTAAAGAAGAGAATTTTTGCTCGTCTCGTAAACGAAATGCAAACTCAACCTTTAGGGGCAAGCCATAAATATCTTCGTCAAAGTCCATAATATGCACCTCTATACTCTGCTCGTTGCTTTGAGAGACCGTAGGCCGAGTTCCAATATTAGCTATTCCTTTATAAAGAGAAGTTCCACGCTCTACCCAAACTGCATATACACCATTAGCTGGAAGAAGTTTTAAAGGTTCATATAACTTTATATTTGCAGTTGGAAAGCCCATAGTGCGGCCAAGCTTATTCCCCTCTACAACCACACCTTTTAAATTATAGTTGTACCCCAACATATGAGCAGCAACTTCTAAATTTCCACTGCAAAGGGCCTCTCTTATCTTAGTAGAGCTTATAATAACATGCTCTTCTGTATTCTCAAACTCCTCTACTCTAATAGGGTTAATTCCATATTTTCTAGCAATCTCAAACATCTCTTGTTGAGTTTGATTTATATCATTACCAACTCTATGATCGTACCCAGCAACTAATGTAGATACATTAAATTGATCTTTTAAATACTTACTAAAAAATTGAGCAGTAGATTGTTTTGCAAACTCCTTATTAAAAGTGAGTACATGAACATGGTCTATACCCAATGCATGAAGTAAGGCTTTTTTCTCTTCAAGAGTAGTTAAAAGCCTAAACTTAGCTGCATCTTGCTGTAAAACTGCTCTTGGGTGTGGCCAAAATGTGACTACAGCAGAGAGAGCACCCTGCTCTTTTGCAAGAGTAGAAACTCTGTTTAAAACAGAGCGGTGCCCCCTATGAACACCATCGAAAAAACCTGTTGCTGCTACAACCATCTTACTAAATCAAAATCTTGCCTGTGGGCCAGTCCAGGATGTTTTGCATAAATTCTACTTGCAATATTAAATGCTCCTGCACTTTCAGACATAATTACACATTTATAACGAGCTACTCCTTTGGTGAACTCTTTAAATTCAAACTCATAAACCCTACGAATTTCTGAAACTGTATCTGTTCCATTCTCTGCTATTATCATTTCTACTCCAATATCTTGGGGGTTTAAATCTCCAATAGAGAGTGCAACCTCGGCACTATATTCATTTCCAAGAATTATATCTGCTTTAGAGTAATCTGGTTTTATATACTCCACCACCTCAATAAAAGGCCACTCTTTTTTTACCTTTTTCTTCCACTGGGCCATCTCTCTAGCAAATTCAAAATCATTTTTAGCCACCATTGCATGACGCTCACTTAGCTTATTATAGAATTGTTCTATATAGTCTGTCATCATTCTGTTGGTAGTAAAGTTAGAGGCTACATGGGCTATGGTGTTTTTAATTACCTCTATCCAGCCTGTTGGATAGGTGCTTTTATTTGATTGCCTAGCATAAAATAGAGGAGCAATTTGGTTCTCTAACATATTGTATATAGTTGCAGCATCCATCTGGTCTTGAAAGTCTTGATTTTCATATACTTTCTCTTGAGACAATGCCCATCCTGCACCCTCTTGGTACCCCTCTACCCACCATCCGTCTAACACAGAGAAGTGCATCACTCCGTTCATAGCAGCTTTTTGCCCACTTGTTCCAGATGCCTCTAATGGTCTTGTTGGAGTATTCATCCAAACATCTGCTCCTTGAACCATATGTTTAGCTATTGTCATATCATATCCAGGAATAAATAGAATTCTTCCAATAAATTGCGGAAGAAGAGAGATCTCTACAATTCTACGAATCATATCTTGCCCTGCCTTATCTGCTGGGTGAGCTTTACCTGCAAAAAAGAACTGTACAGGCCTATCGGGATTATTTATAATTCTATCTAATCTCTCTATATCTGAAAAGAGAAGATGTGCCCTTTTGTAAGTTGCAAACCTGCGTGCAAAACCTATTGTTAAAATATCGTCTCTTAAAGATTCTTTAATTTGAACCACCTGTTGAGGAGTGTAGTGTGTAGTAGTTGCTGGTGAAGAGAGCGAAGCTTTTATAGACTTAATAAGTCTAGATCTGAGCTTAGAGCGTACATACCAAATGGTACTATCTTCTACCTCAAAAATACCATTAAAACACTCTTTATTGTAATGGTGGCTTTGGAACTCTTCTCCAAATACCTCTGAGTGAATCTCTTTCCACTCTGGAGCAGTCCACGTTGAGTAGTGAACTCCATTAGTTACATGGCTTACATGAAGTTCGCTTGGGAGGTAACCAGGCCATATTGGAGAGAGAATATCTCTACTAACCTTACCATGAAGGCGGCTCACTCCATTTATCTCCTGAGATAGATTTGCAGCTAGGTTACTCATAGAGAATTTCTCATCTTTATTAAAAGGGTCTAACTTGCCTAAAGACATAAGAACATCCCAATTAATCTTGAGCCTCTCTGGATAGTGAGACAGATACTCTCTAATTAAATCTTCTGAGAAAGAGTCGTGACCTGCTGGAACTGGAGTGTGAGTAGTATATAGAGAAGAGGCTCTTACTACCTCTACTGCCTGGGCATAGGAGAGGTTTTTATCTGAAGTGTACTCACTAAGCCTCTCTAAACCAATGAAAGCAGCATGGCCTTCATTCAAATGATATACATCTGCTCTTTTATTTAGCGACCTTAATGCCCTTACTCCTCCTATTCCTAAAAGCATCTCTTGTTTTAATCTATTTTCCCAATTACCACCATATAAATGGTGTGTTACAGCGCGATCTTCTGGAAGATTGTCTTCATAATCTGTATCTAATAGAATAAGCTCAGTTCTACCAACATCTACTCTCCAAAGACGAGCAGCCATGTTTCTTCCTGGGAGCGCAACACTTACAGTAATCCACTGCCCTTTGCTATCTCTTATAGGTGTTACAGGCAATCTTCTAAAGTCTTGAGGCTCATATTGAGAAATCTGATCTCCCGAAGTACTCAACACTTGGTTAAAATAGCCGTACTTATAGAGTAGCCCCACAGCAGTCATTGGGAGCATCATATCGCTAGACTCTTTAAGGTAATCGCCAGCTAACACTCCTAAACCACCAGAATAGATTTTAAGTGATTTGTCTAGCCCATACTCCATACTAAAATATGCTATATTGGGCCCTTTCTCATCTCTCTTAGCATCTATATAATCTGAAAACTGACGGTACACTGTATCTAGTTTTCTTAAAAACTTTGAATCATTTACTAGCTCTTGATATCTTTTGAGTGAGAGCATATCTAAAAGTTGTATTGGGTTGCCATCACACTCTTTCCAAAGCTGCTTATCTACCATTTTAAATAGATCTATAGCATCTTGGTTCCAAGACCACCAAAGATTTCTTGCAATTGTCTCTAAACTTTCTAAGCTTTTAGGTAATTTTTTAGTGACAATTATTTTGCTCCAGTTTGGTCTATTTATAGCATCTTGCTTGTGAAGCAGATGTTCTCTATCTTCTACTCCAGCAGGGAAAGCTCCCTTGGAGTCTATAACTTTATCTATTGCCATTGAATATGCTCTCTTATAATAGTCTATTTGATTGTCCCATAAAGCAATTGTAGCCATCTCTCTTGCACTGCTACGTAATAGCTCCATTTTATCTGTATTAAGAGAGATTATCTCCCTCATTTTAGAGGCAACTCCCGAAACCACATTAGAGTAATTAGAGTCGTCTCTTTTAATAATTGCAATTGCCGAGCTCTCTTTTTTAGAGTGCTCCTTTACCCATAAACCAAAACCTGTTAGAGTTGTAGTTATTGTTGGGACACCAAAGGCTAAACTCTCTAGTGGAGTGTAACCCCATGGCTCATAATAAGATGGAAAAGCTGTAAGGTTTAGCCCACACAACAACTCATAGTAAGTCATGTCAAAAATGCCATCGCTACCATTAAGATATGAGGGAACAAAAAGAACCTTAACTTTATCGCTCTCTTTATTTAAGAGATGAAGCTCTTTAATTTTTTTAAGTACTGGGTCCCACTCTGGGTCGCTAAGTAGATGCGATACTGCAGTGGTATAGTTGCCACCATTTGCTTTCTTATCTAAAAGCTCTTTGTCTGGGCCATTGTGCCCTGCTGGTACAAAAACCCAAGCAATAACCTCTCTATTGAGTTTTGTTGAACGGTTAAGCTCTGCCAATGAATCTAAATAGACATCTATCCCTTTATTTTTATATTCATACCTGCCACTTATAGCAACCATTGCTGCATTTTCACTTACCTCATAACCAGTCATAAGAGTAGCAACTTCTCTCATTTTATTAAAAGCAAGATTATAAGACTCTTTAATTAACTCTCTCTTAGGAGTAAAACTATTTTCAAAACCATTTGGTGTAACAAAATCTGGTTTACGGCCAATAAAATGTTCACACTCCAATGCTGTTATATCTGAAACAGTTGTAAAAACATTTGCCTGGGTTGCTGCACACTTCTCAAGTGAATGTTTAGCTAAAACATTAAACTCCAAAGCTTTTTCATCTGAATTATACTGCTTCATATTGTTGTATAGAGGGAAACCATTTCCCGCAAGGGACCTACCAATAACTGTTGCGTGAGTTGTAAATATTGTAGCTATTGGGAGTGGAAGGCTCTTAAGATAAAGCACTCCAGCTCCAGTCATCCATTCATGAAACTGTGCTGCCACCTTCATATGAGGGGTGGTATTAAATTTCACAAAACTCTCTATTACCTCACCTGTAGCATATCCAAAAAGGGCGCTCTCTATATAATCCCACTCACCTGAAAGGGAGTCTAGCTTATACTCTTCCCAAAATTTAGAAAAAATCTCATCTTTACGTGGTATGTATGAGCTAAAATCTACTAAAATAACTATTGGTGTTCCTGAAACATTCCACCTACCTACTCTTATTCTAAGCCCCTCTTCATAGGCCTTTCCCCTCCATGCTCTCAAAAGATTAGGCTCTTCAATAAACTCTGGATTACTGCCTGTTTCTCTCCAGACATCTGGGCCTATAAGTATATGGTTATTTTCTAACTCCTTAGATAAATTTAGGGCTTTGGTTGCAATAACTGTGTGAATTCCACCAATTTTATTACAAACCTCCCAACTTACCTCAAAGAGATAGTTGGGGGTTGTTAAATTTTTATTTGTCATTGTAATGTACTCTATTTGATTTTTTTACTGGTTTTCGTTTTTCCAGATTTGTTTTTAATTACTGTTTTCTTTGCAACTGCCTTCTCCTTTTTTGGCTTCTCTACTCGTAACATAAAGTCGCTCAATACATTCATATAGTTTATAAATGCTTCGTAGGGTGTGTCATAGGGGTTGAAGTATTTATGAACAGCACCATCAGAGAAAAACTTTGTACACATATAATAGAAATGGTCGCTCTGCTGTAACTTTCTAAAATTATTTGTAATCTCTTTGTTATCGCATTTTTTTACAGCCTCCTCTATTGAATACAGCTTGCTAAAAGCTTCATTTTGAAGCTCGTTTCCAAGCCATGCACTAGTGTCTCTCTCTTCGTCTGCCCAAGATATAGGAAATGGAACATGTAATGGAGCTACTGGCTGATGTCTTTTACAAATACCAGATGGGGTATCAAAAACAAAATTTGTAGAAGAGAGAATATTTTCTGGCAGGTGACGTAAAAACTCAAATATACCTGTAGAGGCATCTTGATGCTCTCCAAAAGTCTCATAATCCATAAAGAGGTTTACAACCTCGTCATTAGAGAGAGCCTCAGAAATCCATGTCGCAAATTTATCTGAAGTGAGGGGCCAATGTTCCCAGCTTCTATTAGAAAAACGGAAGGCAATATGGTCACTCAAAACAAAATTCTTTAAAAGCAGCTTTAGTCTTGGGTTTATTGCATTTGTATAGATATAGTTAGGGCTTTTCCAACCTAATATATGCTTAGCTCCTTCTGTAAGCATAGCACTATAACCCATATTGGAAACAGCCTCTCCTATAGTATCTGAATAGATTAACTCTGTATTTCTAAAAACTTTGGGTTTTACTCCAAAAAGAGCCTCTATAGTCTTAGAGTGAAGCTCTACCTGCTCTTTAAACTCACCTTCAGAAATTAAACTAGCTAATGAGTGAGAGTATGTCTCGGCTAAAAATTCAACACAGCCTGTTGCAGCAAGCTCTTTAAAACTCTCTATTACTTCTGGGGTATATTTTTGAAACTGCTCAATAGCTGTACCAGATATTGAATAGGTAATTTTAAAAGAGCCATTGTACTTTTTTATTAGCTCTAACATTAACTTATTGGCAGGTAAATAACATCTATCTGCTACTCTGCGTAAAATTGTTTTATTTGCAAAATCGTCGTAATAATACTCTTCTCTACCAATATCAAAAAAACGGTATAACCTAAGCCTATCTGGCTGGTGTACTTGAAAATATAAACATATAGATTTTTCCATAACTGCTTGAATTTCTTTTATAATAATGAGCTATATACCTGCTTTACTTTTAGTGCTGCTGCATCCCATTTTAGTGAATTAACCTCGTCTAACCCGTGCTTTACTGCCATTTTAGAGAGTGCTGGGTATTTTAACAAACCGTAAACAGAATCGGCAATTGCATCTATATCCCAAAAATCTACTTTTATTGCGTGGTTTAACAACTCGGCAACCCCACTCTGTTTAGAGATAATAGTGGGCACATTTGCCTGCATAGCCTCTAGGGGAGAAATTCCGAAAGGCTCAGAAACAGAGGGCATTATATATATATCTGAGTAGGCAAACATCTCTTGAACCTCTCTACCTCTAAGAAAACCTGTAAAGTGAAACTTATGTGAGATTCCTAGTTTTGCTACTCTTTTAATAGACCTATTGAGTAGGTCTCCACTACCTGCCATTACAAATCTAACATTGGGATATCTCTTTAGAACTTTGTGGGCAGCCTCTATGAAATATTCTGGCCCTTTTTGGTATGTAATTCTGCCCAGAAATGTTACAATTTTTTCTGGAACGCCTCTCTCTATCTCTACTGCTTTAGAGTCTTGGAAATCTACTGCATTATGAACTGTAACTACTTTTGAAGGGTCTATCCCGTAATTATTTATAATTATATTACGAGTTAAATTACTCACTGCTATTACCTTATCGGCCTCACTCATACCCCTCTTTTCAAGATTGTAAACCTCGCTGTTAATATTTTTGCCACTCCTATCAAACTCTGTAGCATGCATATGAACAACAAGAGGTTTTCCACTAATTCTTTTGGCAGTTACTCCTGCCATATATGTGAGCCAGTCGTGGGCATGAATAATATCAAACTCCTCGCGAAGAGCTATCTCTCCAGCAACTAAAGCATATCTGGCAACCTCTTCCATAAGGTTTTTACCATATTTCCCAGAGAACTTATATTTCTCTCCTAAGCTTAACTTAAACTCCTCTATCTCTCTCTCTTGTTCTTGGGTAACTACCTCTGTAAAAAGCACTGGATCTAAATAAGGTACAAGATTAGATCCAATCTTTATAAATTGCACTTTATCTAAAAACTCTTTAACATCTCTACATGTTTCTGAGGTTTCAATATCACTTGCATCTATAATATTTACAGAGCTCTGGTCTTCATCTCCAGAGGCAGATGGCATCACAAACAGAACCTCGGTTTCACAGTTTGCAAGCCCAGTTGTTAGACCTTGGCAAGCTGTTCCGAGCCCTCCAGAAATATGGGGTGGAAACTCCCAGCCAAACATTAGTACCTTCATAATTCCATTCGGTTATATTTTTCAATCAATTTTATTATTTTTAGTAGTGCTGCCACCGAGCCAGAATAGGAGGTAGCTCCATGAGCTTGATGAGGAGGGTCTCCATCATACACTTCAGATATAGAGCCAATAGAGTGAGTTAATATCTCCTCTTCAAAAACCTCCAAAATGTCTGTTGCTCTACTTACAAAGTCTTTTCCATAAAGTTTAAACATCCCTTCAATATAAAAAGAGAGAAGCCAAACTCTAGCTGTTCCCTGGTGATAGGCCATATCTCTGCTCACTTGATTTCCATCGTATTCTCCTTTAAAGCGCGAATTTTTAGGAGAGAGAGTTCTAACCCCTTTTACAGTGAGTAGCTCTTTTTGAATATTTTTTAAAACCATTGCTTTCTCTTCTTCTGTTAACGGAGAGTAGTTGAAAGCACAGGTAAACATTTGGTTAGGTCTAGAAAACTTATTCTGACCTGCTGGGCCAACATAATCTGCTAAATAATCTCTTCCCTCAATTGAAAATGCTCTAATAAAATTTTTCTCTATTTTATTAATTACCTCTAACCACTCCTCTACAAAATCACTCTCTCCAGCATTTTTTGCAAGCTCAACAGCATAACATATTGCATTATACCACAAAGAGTTCACCTCTATTTGATATCCAGCTCTTTCTGTAATTGGAGTTCCATTTACATAGGCGTTCATCCAGGTAAGTGCTACTCCTCTTTGTTCGCCCCAAAGAAGCCCATTCTGGTGCATTATAATGTTTTTACGACTACCTCTTTTGTAAGAGTATAGAATCTCTTTTAACAGTGCCCCATAATCTTTCCAGATAGCCTTTTCATTTTTCTTATATGCTGCATATTGCTGTAGAGTCCAAAATAACCATAAGGGTACATCTACTTGATTACTTGTCTCTAAAAGCTCTCTTCTCTTGCTCTTTAAAAGAGATTTTAAAACGGCTTCAAAGCTATCAAGATCTTCGTTTGCACAGAGGGTAAGGCCTGGAAGATAAATTAAGGTGTCTCTAACTCCCTCTTCTAACCAAGGGTATCCAACATAGAGAGAAGAGTAGCCATCCCTTGTTATAATAAATTGATTTGCAGATATTTTAAGACAATTTAGAAAACTATCTCTATGGTTTTTTAGTTTAAGGTTCTTAGCAAATTTAGATTTTAATTTAACTGGATCTTCCTCTTTAAGTGAAGCAGAAAAAATTACAGTCTCTCCTTTTTTAAGAGGCATCTCAAAATAACCAGGTACAAATAGATCTTCTTTAGATTCAAAAACTCTACGGCTCTCCTCTTTATACTCAATATTGTAGTACCAATCTGGGTTAGAGATAAATTCACTCTCTACGTTTAACTGTAAATGCAAAGTTGGCCCCTCTTTATACATAGAGAAACTCCTACCATTTTTTATCATTTGATATTTAGTATTTGCCTCTGAATTAGCCTTTGAGAGAGCATGAATATGCCTGAAAGCTAAAAATGGTTTCAATCTGAAAGTTGTTGGGGAGTGAGCATCTAGCAAAGTATAAGAGATAAACATTTGTTCTTCTTTATTGGAGAACATCATAGTCTTTCTTAAAACCATACCTCCAACTGCATAGGTAATAGCTACTAGCTTATCTATCTCAAGATTTACAATATATTTATGACCTCTTGGTTCATATACCTCTCCATAGCAGTGAATACCTAAATTAAACTCTTTGTTGTGCTGTATAAGAGTCTCATCTAGTGAAGAGAGCAGAACATGTTTATCATTATTAAACTCTTTTATAGGTAATACTAGCAGACCGTGATACTTTCTTGTATTACACCCAGATATGGTGGTATTTAGGTAACCACCTGAATTATTTGTAGATAAGTATTCTCTTTTTAAAGAATATTCAAGATTTACTAACTCTTTTTTATTAAACTCAAGGTATGCCATTCTATCAATATTTGTTGTGCAAGTTACAAAATAAAAGTATAAAAAATTACTCCTCCTGCTTTTTTAATACCAAAGCACAGCGCGAAGGCAAATAGAGCGAGAGATTATTAACTCCATTGACGTACTGTGTTATATGAATTGACTCCTGATGGTTTCTCCCAAAGCCACCAAAGGAGGGGTGGTCTGAATCTAAAATAATTTTATAGCTACCCGCAGGGGCATTAAAAATCAAATCTGGATAGGAGACCAAAGGGCTAAAATTAAAGGCAAAAATATAATTGCTTCGCTTAAATATAAGTAGTTGCCTCTCATTATGTTGGTAAAGAGAGTCGCATTTTTCTGAAAAGAACTCGGCCACCTTTGCCATAGTTATCATAGCCCTATCGAATTTAAACAGGTATGAATATCTTAACTCTTCATTAAAAGCTAAAGACCACTGCCTACGTGCAAACTTATAAGACCAATTATTGCCCTCTCTGGGAAAATCTATCCACTCTGGATGCCCAAACTCATTTCCCATAAAGTTTAGGTAACCGTCTCCAGAGGTGGCTATTGTAATTAGCCTAATCATTTTATGAAGAGCAATACCTCTATCTACAGTTAATGATGGGGTTGCTTTGCTCATAGAGGTGTACATCTCGCTATCTAACAGACGGAAAATAATTGTTTTATCTCCCACCATGGCTTGGTCATGACACTCGGCATAGCTAATGGTCTTTTCATCTTCTCTTTTACGTGTTAATTCATAGAAGAGTTCTCCCATGTTCCAATCTTCGTCTCTTCTCTCTTTAATCCATTTTATCCAAAGGTCTGCCACTCCCATACTCATTCTAAAATCGAACCCTATACCTCCACTTTTTAAAGGAGCAGCAAGGCCAGGCATGCCGCTTACATCCTCGGCAATAGTAATGGCGTTAGGGTTTATCTCTTTTATGAGTTCGTTTGCCAAAGTAAGATAAACCAAAGCATCTAAATCTTGATTACCATTAAAATAACATTCATACCCATTAAAATCTTTTTCAAGCCCATGGTCTAGATAAATCATGCTTGTAATTCCGTCGAACCTAAAACCATCAAATTTAAACTCCTCTAACCAATATTTACAATTAGAGAGAAGAAACAATTGCACAGCCTCTTTCCCGTAATTAAAACAGCGCGATTGCCATGCAGGGTGGTAGCCTCTATCTCCTGAATGAAAATAGAGATCTTCTGTGCCATCGAAATAAGATAGCCCCTCCAGCACATTAGAGACAGAGTGTGAATGGACAATATCTAATACTACTGCAATATCTCTTGAGTGAGCTTCGTCTATAAGTTCTTTGAGCTCTTCTGGAGTACCTAAGCGCGAGCTAACAGCAAAAAAGCTAGACACTTGGTAGCCGAAAGAGCCGTAATAGGGGTGCTCCTGAACCGCCATAAGCTGAATTGTGTTGTAGCCCAAATCTGCTATTATTGGCAAAACATTTTCTCTAAAATAATTAAAAGTAGCAACCTGGGCCTTCTCTGAACTCATTCCAATATGAGCCTCATAAATAAGTGGGTTTTCTACTTTTTTGGGTGCCGAGTATTTCCATTTGTAAGGTTTAGGATTCCATATCTGAGCAGCAAACAGCTTTGTTATTGGGTCTTGAACTACTCTTTTTGCATATGCTGGAATTCGCTCTCCCTGGCCCCCGTCCCAAAAGATAAGCCATTTATAAAGAGACCCATGAGATAGAGTTGAGTTCTCTAAAACCAGCTCCCAATTGCCTTCTCCTCTGTTTTTAAATTTATACTCTTCACTCTTTTTCCAATTAGTAGCTTCACATATAAGATAGAGTTCCGTTGCATTAGGGGCCCACTCTCTAAAAATTAAGGAACCAGAGGGGCCATTAAAGGTACCATAAAAAAGATGAGAATTAACAGAATCTGTGAGTCTCTTACCATAACCTGCAATCTCTTGTTTCTTTACAATAGATCTAGAGTATCTCTCCCAGATTTGCTTTTTCCAAGGCTTTAACCAACTATCGTCTTGCCATAATTTTAACTCTTCCATAATATAACTACTCCATGAGTTTAGAAGTCTCTTCTTTATACCCTTTAATTGTCTCTCTACAATACTTTATTAACTCCAAGGCCTTTTTAACCTCTCTACTTATATCTTCTAGCTCAGTTTCTGGGTTCTCTATTTTTTTTACTAACTCCTCTAGCTCTGAAAGAGCCTCTTTGTATGTTAACGAGCTCTCTTTATCTTTTTTCATTTTCTATCGATTTTATATTACAAATTACTTTTCCATCTTTTAAGAGAAGAGCTATCTCTTGATTTTCTTTAAGTTCAGAGGCCGAAGAGACTCTTTTACCCTCTTTTAAAACTAATGAAAACCCTTTCTCTAAAATTAAGAGAGGGCTGGCAGCAAGAACCCTCTTTTCATTTAAATCTGCTCTATATTCCTCTTCTCTAAAGCGCGCAGCTGTTATAGAGGCAATTTTCTCTTTTACTCTCTCTATTTTTGAGAGCTCACTATCTACTCTCCCTTGTAAAGAGAGAAAAAGCCTTCTTGTAGTAGATATGAGCTGCTGCTCTTGGGCAATAAATAACTCTAGAATAAAAACTGCTGCTGCCGTAGGGGTTTTTACTGTAGTATGTGAAATCATATCTACAATGTGAATATCGTGGTCGTGCCCTATTCCCGTTATTACTGGTAGTGGAAACTGAGCTATATTTAAAGATAACTCATAATTGTCAAAACAGATTAAATCTTGATTGGCCCCACCTCCTCTTATTATAAGTAGTAAATCAAAGTTTTGTAAATTTTCTGCCACCTTCTCCATTGCTGCAATAATTCCTGCTGGTGCACTTTGCCCCTGCATTGGTGCCGGAAAAAGTGTAGTATTAAAGACAAAACCATAATCATTTTCATGAAGCTGTTTCATAAAATCTCTATAACCAGCTGCTGTTTCCGAAGAGATTACTGCAATATTTCTGGGTAAAGGAGTTATAGGAATAGATGAGTTTATCCCAAACATTCCCTCCTCTTTTAACTTAGCAATAGTTTGCTGTCTTTTAAGCTCCTGCTCCCCTATTGTAAAAGATGGGTCTATATCATATATAACAATAGAGAGACCGTAGAGTGGCGAATATTGAACCACTGCATTTACTAGAATAGAGAGACCTCTCTCTAACTGCCTTCCTGTGGTGGTTTCAAAATAGGGACGAATAACTCTAAAAGTTGATGCCCAAATAATTGCCTGAACTTTTGCTCTTACGGCTCCTCTCTCTTCTTTATCTATTAAATCTATATAACAGTGGCCGGCTGAATGGAACTTAACATCGCCCGTTTCTGCTCTAATCCACAACTTCCCTGGAACCGCCCCCTCTACAGATCTCTTGATTCTCTCTTGAAGCTCCCTTAAGCTTATAATCTCTCTATTAGCCATTATTAACTATTTTATATCTCTTTCACACAAATATAAGCAATAAAATTGTACCTTTGTACTATTAATTTAGCTATGAAAATAAGTCAAGCAATATTCGCAGGCAGCAGTAAAAAGCTGGATGATAGGCCAAAACAGAGATTGCCCGAGTTTGCCTTTATAGGGCGTTCAAATGTTGGAAAATCTTCTTTAATAAACATGCTTTGCAACGTAGGAAAACTAGCCCATACCTCCTCAAAACCAGGCAAGACAAGATTGATAAACCATTTTATGATAAACGAATCTTGGTACTTAGTAGACCTACCAGGTTACGGATATGCAAAAGTCTCTAAAAAAGAGAGAGAAAACTTAGCCAATATAAATCATGGATATCTAAACGGTTCTAAAGAGTTATTAAATCTGTTTGTACTTATAGACTCTAGACACGATATCCAAACAATAGATCTTAATTTTATAAATAAGTTGGGAGAAGCAGGGGTCCCTTTCTCAATAATTTACACCAAAACAGACAAACAAGGTGTAAATGCCTTAGATAGGCAGATAGAGCGAAACAACACTACTCTTCTGCAATACTGGGAAGAGCTCCCCCCATTTTTTGCAACTTCTGCCGAAACTGGTTTTGGCAGAGATAAGATTCTTGATTACATTGAAAAACTTATAAATAATATAAACTCTTAACCATGGATCATCAGCATAAGATAAAGATATTTTCTTGCAGGAGTTCTCGCTATCTTGCAGAGAAAATTGCTTCGTCGCTTAAACTTGAAATAGGGAAATCTACTGTAACCGTTTTTAGTGACGGTGAATTTCAGCCCGCCTTTGAAGAGAGTGTAAGAGGGGCTACAGTGTTCATTGTTCAAAGCACAATCCCTCCAACAGAAAATCTTTTTGAACTTCTTTTAATGATAGATGCTGCCCGTAGAGCAAGTGCATACAAGGTTATTGCAGTAATCCCCTACTTTGGATGGGCTCGGCAAGATAGAAAAGACCGGCCAAGAGTTCCAATAGGAGCAAAAATGGTAGCAAACCTTTTAAAAGCAGCAGGTTGCGACCGTGTTATGACTGCCGACCTTCATGCAGATCAAATTCAAGGGTTCTTTGATTTTCCTGTAGATCATATTTATGCTAGCTCTATTTTCTTACCATATTTAAGAGATTTAAAACTAACAAATCTCTCTATTGCGTCTCCAGATATGGGTGGTGCTAAAAGAGCAAATGCCTATGCCAGAATTCTTGGGTGCCCTCTAATTGTTTGTCATAAATCTAGAGAGAAAGCCAATGTTGTTGGCTCTATGACTGCTATAGGAGATGTAGAGGGAAAAGAT
>Ga0265293_10003430_pt1 | contig 29458 bp, 22 predicted proteins | sample Munlanlewell138R_FD_192505 | JGI IMG/M metagenome (GOLD analysis project Ga0265293, IMG submission 192505) | Leachate microbial communities from a municipal landfill in Southern Ontario, Canada - Leachate well 138R | ecosystem: Engineered > Solid waste > Landfill > Unclassified | place: Canada... | reverse complement strand
GACAAATCTGGCCGGTTTGTTTTCATCAACTCGAAATTTGGCATTTAAACGGGCCAGCCCAAAAATATTTTTAAATACACGACTCTCAACAAGATTGAATTTTGGGAGTTATTAGACCGGACTCATATTTAATTAAAAATTAATTTCAAATGAAAAACTCAAAATTCAAAACACGCATCGTTTCAACAGTAGTCATGATTCTTTTCATGCTAAATCCAACAGCAAATGCGCAAATCTGGCCTCAGCAAGGCGCCAGTTGGCGATATTGCCTCAGAAATTGGGCTGGATTACCCGCCGCTTTTCGGGATTTTGGTGTAACACAGGACACTGTCATCGCCGGCAAAACATGGCACATGATCCAGCAAACTGCCGACCAGTATGGGCCGGTAATTGTTCCACCTGATCATCCAACTACCTTATTCACCAGGTATGAAAACGATACGGTATTCAGGTGGGTAAATAATCAGGAATATTTATTTTTTACTTACAACCTTGAGGTTGGCGAGGTGTTCACAACTTTTCGTTCAGCTGGTTTTACCGGACTTTGGAACGATTCAGCATGTTCGTCAAGACTGCCACTTGAGGTGATAGATTTTGAGATGGTACAGTATGGCGACCTGAACCTGAAACAATGGACGCTGCGCGACACACTGTTTCATGATCTGTATGAAACCGGCGGCCCTGAGGAAGTAATCTATGTCTTAACCGAAAGAATTGGTGTGCTGAATTCATATCCGTTTATCAATAACGCGGAACCACCAGGACAAGCACCCGGTGAATGTAGTTTACCATCAGACTGGGGCACTGCAGGAATTGGTACTTATTCTGATAATGAAACTGAGATTGTGTTTTCAGAGTGCAAGGGTGTCGGCATCAAGGCATTAAATGAAAAATCTGAAACTGAGCTTCTTATTTTCGAGATATCAACGGATTTAATTAAAATCAAACTGGGAAAAACTGAAGCACACCAAAGCATGGAACTCAGCTGCTACAATGCTGTCGGCCGGCAAGTCCACAGCCAAAAAATCTACAAAGGCCAGCAGGATACGGATGTGGATATTTCGGGATGGCCTTCGGGGATCTACATCGCCGTGGTGTACAGTGATGGCAACGCATGGGGCAAGGCGAAGTTTGTGGTGAGGTAAGGCATGAAGGATAAAATTCAGGGAATTAAAGGTTTTGGCGGATTGGAGTTATGGAAATCAGCTACTTAAAAGCAATGCCGTAGGAGCTTTTAGCATACCCGTAATGGCAAGGCTAAGGCTCATACGGCATTGTTATTTTAACCTAAAACGGTATGGATACAAATGCTACTTTGCTGCTGGATATCTCGGATTAACCAGGGGAATATTTTTGAGAATGTCGAGGGTCCAAATCCAGAATTTCTCTACCGATTTGATGTGAATCTTTTCGTCGGGCGAATGAACGCCTTTTAGTTCAGGGCCGTAGGAGATCATATCCATTTTTGGATAGGTTTCGCCAATGAGGCCGCACTCCAGTCCGGCGTGTACAGCCAGCACTTTTGGCGCTTCGTTGAAAAGGTTTTCGTACGATTTTTTTGACACCTGCAAAATATCGCTTTTGGGATTGGGGCTCCAGCCCGGATAGCCATCGGTATGCTCTACTTCGGCGCCGGCAAGTTTCAACACAGCGGCCACCATATTTACCACATCGTCCAAAGCGCTGGCAACGGAGCTGCGCTGGCTGGTGGTGATAAAGAAATAGTCGTCGTAAGTTTTTACCGAGGCCAGATTGGTAGAGGTCTGCACAAAGTTGGGAATGTCGCGCGACATCTCCGTAACGCCGTGCGGTATGGCATAAAGCGTCAGGATAAGCAAGCGCTGCGCCTTTTCGTCGATAACGTAATAGGGCTGATCCACCTCGAAGGTTTGGACAAGTACATCCGGTTCGGTGGTGTGCAGCTCGTTTTTTATTGTTTTATCAAAATCATCCACCATTTTGATAAACTTTTCTTTAGCAGCCCGATTCACCAGAATAATAGCTTCGGCTTCTCGGGCAATGGCATTGCGCAGGTTGCCGCCATTAAAACTATTGAGGCGGGCGCCATAGGTTTGTGTTGCCAAATGAAGCAGCCGGTTGAGAATTTTGTTGGCATTGCCCAGGCCTTTATTAATATCGTCGCCGGAGTGGCCGCCTTTAAGACCTTTCACAGCTATCTTGAACGGGATGGCATAATCGGGAACCAATTCCTTTTTGAACCACATCTTGGCAATGGTATCGCGACCACCAGCACAACCGATAAAAATCTGGCCGTCGTCTTCCGAATCGAGATTGAGCAGGATAGTTGCCTTAAGTAAATCGGGCTTTAAGCCAAAAGCTCCCGTAAGGCCGGTTTCTTCGTCCACAGTGAAGAGGCATTCTAATTCGCCATGTTCAATGTCATTGGCGGCGAGAATTGCCAGTTGTGTAGCCATTCCAATGCCGTCGTCGGCGCCGAGTGTAGTGCCGTCGGCTGTAACCCAATCGCCATCCACGTAAGCCTGTATGGCATCTTTATCAAAATCGAACTGTTTGTCGGCGTTTTTCTCGCACACCATATCCATGTGGCTTTGCAGTGCCACAATCTTTAGGTTTTCGTAGCCTTTGGTGGCCGGCTTGCGGATGAGCACATTGCCGGTTTCATCTTTAACATGTTCCAGCTTGTGCTTTTTGGCAAAATCGACAAGATACTGAGCGATCTTCTCTTCTTTTTTGGATGGTCGCGGAATCTTGGTAATCTCCAGGAAATACTTCCATACCTCTTTAGGTTCGAGGTCTGTAATTTTAGTACTCATTATAATATGTATTAAATTTTTTTAGAAAACACAAAAGTAGAAAAATAAAGGGAAGGAGCCATTGGGAGCCGGTAATTGATTTGCATTTCGAATCATAATAATGGGTGCTATTTTGATGTGCTACTTAATAAGGTCAGAACTCCTGCTCCAGCGTAAAGTTATTATTTTTAGATTCCTTCCTTCAGATTTGCTCCGCAAATCTGAAGGAAGGAATGACATGAAATGGTGCGAGAAGAGGGGAGGCGGGATGAGGCGCTGTGCGCCCGATCCCGCCTCCCCTCCCATTAGTGCCAGCGCGCAGTCATTCCGATCCGCCAACCGGCGGAGAGGAATCTCATAAAAATCCTTATCAGCTTAAAATACAATCTGCAAATTAAATTTGTATTGGCGATCAACAGAAAACACCACCGTGAAACTTAATCCTTTTTATTCTCATCGATCACCTGCTCGTTTTCTTTGATGCGCACTGCATGGTTTGCGGGACGGATGTGCTGGCCCACTTCGCGGGCATACACCTGGGTAATTTCGGCTCCCAGTAGCAGGATGATGGTGGAGAAATAAACCCAAAGCAAAATAACTACCACCGAGCCGGCAGCGCCATAGGTAGAGGTAAGCGTGCTGTTGCCAATGATTGCGCCAATAACGAACTTACCGGCTACAAATAGCGCCGCTGTTATCATAGCGCCAATCCATACATCGCGCCACCGGATTTTGGCATCAGGCAATACTTTAAAGATAAGGCCAAACACCAGTGTGACCAGCGCAAACGAGATGATGAAATTCATGAGCCACAAAATGGAAATGGACGAATCAAAAATATTTTGTTCGATAAAGCCCGTGAATGCCGAGATAAACGTATCGAGCGCAAGCGACACAGCCAGCAAAAACCCCATACTAATTACAATGGCAAACGATATGGCGCGGTCTTTCAAAAATTTAAGCCACCCGCGCTTTGGCTGGGGTTTGACGTGCCAAATTTTGTTGAGGGCGGTTTGAAGAATGGTAAAAACTGTAGTAGCTGCAATGAATAAAGTTACCAGTGAGATAATGGTAGCCAGGAAACCACCGCTGGCCTGGCTTGCATTTTTTACGATCTTCTCGATGGCTGTGGCCCCGTCGGGGCCTATGAGCGACCGAACCTGCGCACTTAGCTCGCCGGTGATGGCCTCCTCGCCAAAAAGATTGCCGGAGGTCATAATGATTAATACCAATATTGCCGGCAAGGCAAAAATGGTAAAGAATGCAATGGCACCCGCATAGATGATGGGATCGCTGCTGCCAAACTCTTTGAAAGTTGTTTTTATGTAATCCAGGAAGTGGCTAAGCTTTTTATTCATGGGCTTCATTTTTTTAGGTAACAAAAGCCAACCCCATTTGTTGACGTTGGCTAAAATCCGCTCAAATTCATAGTAACGGTAGGAATCAGCAATAGAAACCCAAGAATTATCAACACGATCATAAAAGGTGTAATCCAGCGCACCCATTTGTCGTAAGGGATTTTGGCCACGCCCAGCACGCCGATCAGCACGCCGGAGGTAGGCGTGATCATGTTGGTAAATCCATCTCCAAACTGAAATGCCATGACCGTGGCCTGACGCGATACGCCGATCAAATCGCTAAATTGCGACATGATGGGCATGGTGAGTGCTGCCTTGGCCGACCCGGAAGGAATTACTACATTAATAATTGTCTGAAAAACGTACATCATCCCCACAGAGGCAACACGCCCCATCTCTCCCATCGACTCGGAGATGTAATATAATAAGGTGTCGATGATGTGGCCGTTTTGCAGAATGATGATAATACCACCTGCCAAGCCCACCACCATAGCCGCCGACATGATGTCGCGAACGCCTTCGAGGAAAAGGCTGGTAATTTTGTTGGCGGAGTTGTTCATAGCTACCCCCGCGGCAATGCCCATGGCAAAAAACAGCGTAGCAATCTCCATCACATACCAGCCATAACCCATTACGCCAACGATGAGATAGATGATGGTAAACATCAGGAGATTTAAAACAAAAAAATGCGCCGACTTGCGCAGTGAGGCAATTCCGGTGATGAGAAACAAAACCGTGAGGAAAGGAATAACCGGTAAGGTTGTGGAAGATTTTCCTACGGTGAGCGTAGTGTAGGGCATCAGGAACGAATAGATTGTCATTACCACCAGAATAAAAATAAAGGTGATCCAGGCTGCTTTTGGCGTTTGGAATCTGATGTTCTCGAGGTTGGAACTACTTTCGCGCTCACGCCAGTAGGCGTCGTCGTAATAAACCGGCGAGGCTTTGGGATTTTTTTTGATGCGTCGCGCGTAGCGTAAAATCCAGGCAATGCCCACCACATTAATTACCGCCCAACAAAAGAACCGGTATTCGATGCCCGAAAAGAGCGGCAAATCCGACAATCCCTGCGCAATACCGATGGTAAAGGGATTGAGCAATGCGCCGGCAAAACCAAGTCCGGCTGCCACAAAACACATCGAAACACCTGTGATAGAATCGTAGCCCATGGTGATGGCCAGCGGCACGAAGATGATGACAAAGGCGATGGTTTCTTCGCTCATGCCGAAGATGGCTCCAAAAGCGCTAAACATCAGCATGATCAGCGTGATGACCATGTTATCGACGCCCACAGCTTTGATTAACTTGTTGTGCTCGAGGCGGCGTGTAAATTTGAGAAACGAGAATATGCCCACGTCGATGGCGCGGCTGTTATTCATGATCCAGAAGGCGCCGCCGATGAGCAGGATAAAAACGATGATGTCGGCTTTGTCGACAAATCCATCAAAAATGGCTGAGAATATCTCCCAGGTCTGCGGGTTATTTTCGATGTAGGTAAAGGAATTGCTTTGGATAATTTCGCGTTGCGTTTCGCCCACCGTCACCACCGTACGCTGAAACTGCCCGCCGGGAATAAACCAGGTGAGCATGGCGGCCACTACGATGATGGCAAAGACGATGACGTAGGTGTGCGGGATCTGTCGTTTTTTCATGTTGCTAATCAATAATTCTGAAATTTTGAATTTACAAATTAAAAGAAATCCCGGTTAAGGCCACCCGTAAATACGCTCATTGAATTTTGCCATTCAAAAATTAAAAGGTAATATTGCGATCGTAATCGCAAAATTAACGGTAATATTGCGATCGTAATCGCAATTTTAACGTTTTTGAGTTTCTTACTAATAGCTTTAGTTATGATTAAACGACATTTGGAATCAGAAATCGAAAAGGACTTTTTCAAAGGAAAGGCTATTATTCTTCTTGGCGCCCGCCAGGTTGGGAAAACCACATTAATGAAAGAGATTTGCAAAAACAAGGATGAGGTGTTGTGGCTTGATGCCGACGACCCTGACACACAATTATTATTTGAAAATCCAACATCTACAAGATTAAGAACCATAATTGGCAGTCATAAGATTTTGGTAGTTGATGAAGCACAGCGGATAAAAGACATCGGCATTAAACTGAAATTGATAAGCGATCAAATTAAAGATGTTCAGTTGGTTGCAACCGGTTCTTCTTCGTTTGAACTTGCTAACCAAATTAATGAACCCCTCACTGGCCGGAAATGGGAATACCAGCTTTATCCGATTTCATACAGCGAAATGGTGAGCCATCATGGATTGCTTGAAGAAATGCGCATGGTTCCGCATCGCATGGTGTATGGGTATTATCCCGAAGTAGTTACCAATACCGGGAATGAAAAACGAGTTTTGAGGGAAATTTACAACAGCTATTTGTACAAGGATATTTTAAAATTTGATCAGATAAAAAAACCCGAAAAAGTGACCAAACTTCTGCAGGCTCTTGCCTTTCAGATTGGCAATGAAGTGTCGTACCATGAGCTTTCAAAAACTGTAGGCATCGATAACCAAACCGTCGAAAAATACATTGACATTCTGGAGAAGGCCTACATTATTTTCAGGTTAACCGCATTTTCGCGCAACGCAAGAAAGGAAATTGTAAAGGGAAGAAAAATCTACTTTGTGGATAACGGAATAAGAAATGCTGTGATTGCAAATTTTAAGCTCCCCGAACTCCGGCAGGATATCGGTGCATTGTGGGAGAATTATTTAGTTAGCGAAAGGTTCAAATTTTTGAAATACAACGACATATGGGCAAACAGTTATTTTTGGCGCACTTACGACCAGCAGGAAATTGATTACCTGGAAGAAAGAGACGGGAAACTGTTTGCTTATGAATTCAAATGGAGCTCCAAACAAAAGGCCCGGTTACCAAAAACATTTTCAAATGCTTATCCGGACAACCAATTCAAAGTGATCAACCAGGAAAATTTTGAGGAATTCATTATGAAAACATAAAGACTTGCCATCAAAAACCAGGGTATTTTTAATGTCTTGACGAAAATTCAATTATTTTTAACGTCAATTTCATTATCCCAGGCTGTGATCAATTGGCATCCATACCCGTTTTTTCGCGTAATTGTTCCTTTTGCAGCAGGCATCTTACTTGCCATCGCCATTGGCCTGCCCCCCGGAACAACACCCGGAATATGGATTTTGGTAACCTTTGCAGCTATGCTGCCTGTTGTTTTCACGATTTACACACCTTCCTACCGGCATCGCTATCTTCCGGGACTTTTTTACTATCTTTTCTTTCTGGTTGCAGGATTCACGCTGGTGCTTGTTCGCACGCCGGCTCTGGAGCCTTTAAATATTTCCAATTACAAAGGCTCTGCCGATCAGTACATTTTGCGTATAGCGGAGCCAGTGCGCGCCACCGCCAGGAGTTACCGAACCACAGCGGCGCTGATGTATGCCGTCGATTCGGGAGTTTTGCAGCCTGCTTCGGGCAAAGTGCTGGTGTACTTTGCTGCCGACAGTGCCGCAGCCGGCTTAAACTATGGCGATGTGCTGATAGCTTCAGGATTATTGACAAAAGTGCCACCACCCGGAAATCCGCACCAATTCGACTACCGCCGGTTTCTGGCCAATAGCGGCATCTATCACCAAATGTTTCTGAAAAGCTCCGGCTGGAGAAAAACAGAACGCACCTCTGCCAATCCTTTGTTTACTCTGGCTTATGCAGCACGGCACCGGCTGCTCGACATCCTGCGCAGCAAAGGTTTTGGCGGCGACGAATATGCGGTAATTTCGGCCATCCTGCTGGGCTACGACGACGAGATGGATCGCGAACTACGCCAGCGCTATGCCGGCGCCGGCGCTTTACATATTCTGTGTGTTTCGGGGCTGCATGTGGGCATCATCTTTTTCATCTTTAATTTTTTATTTTCGCCGCTCGACCGCAGCAAACGCACGCGCTGGCTCAAAGTGCTGCTGCTGTTGCTGGCCATCTGGTCGTATGCTTTTATCACCGGCCTCTCCCCTTCGGTGTTGCGCGCCGCTGTGATGTTCAGCTTGTTTTCGTGGCGCGAATCGCGGCGTGCCCGATCCAACCCCTACAACATTTTGGCGGCCTCGGCTTTTATCCTGTTGGTTTACAATCCTTACATCATCATGCTCATCGGCTTTCAGCTTTCGTATGCAGCAGTGCTGGCCATCGTTGCGCTGTTCGATCCTATCTATCGCCTGCTTGCTTTTCGCAATTTTCTGGCCGATCAGGTGTGGAAACTTATGGTGGTTTCGCTGACTGCCCAAATCGGCACCTTTCCTTTGGCCATCTATTATTTCCATCAATTTCCGGTTTACTTTTTTATTACTAATCTGGTGGTAATACCGCTGGCCTGGCTCATCATCAATACCGGCGTGCTCTTGCTGCTGGTGTCGTGGATTTCGGTGTCGCTGTCGGCGATTTTTGGGATGCTGTTGTCGGTGATGTTGATGGTGATGAACGGCGCAGTAGAATTCATACAAAGCCTCCCCGGTGCGGTGCTGCATGGGCTGGTGCTGCACCTTCCGCAGGTGGTGTTGATTTATTTATTAATAATCGTTACCACCCGCTTTGCCATCGACAAAAATTTCCGGATGCTGATGTCGGGACTTGGGCTGGTGGCAGTGTTGTTGGCGAGTTTTGTCGTGGGAAATGCTGCTAAGTTGCATCAGCAAAAGGTCATCATTTATCAGATAAACGGCCACTCGGCACTGGAAGTGGTGCAGGGGCGCCGCGCCATCCTTATTGCCGACAGTGCTTTACTGGCCGACGATCAGGCGATGGAGTTTTCGCTGGCCATGAATCATACCTATTCGGGGATTCGGCATCTCGATATTTTTACGCATGATACGCTCCCAAGAGCTGATCTGGGTGAAGCCATTCATTTTTATAAACCCAATTTTTTATCCGTAGGCGTTTTGCGGTTTGCTTTTATCGATCCTTCCTATATTCCATTGCATTCGTCAGTTCCGCTTCGGGTGGATTATGTGGTGGTGCAGCAAAATCCCAAAATTGATCTTCCGGATCTGGCTACTCAATACGATTTCGAAGCCATCATTTTCGATGCGTCCAACAGTTGGTACCGTTTGAGGGACTGGACAGCCTGGTGTGACAGCACCGGCACGCCCTATCACAACATCCGTGAAGACGGATATTTTGAGCGGCCGCTTGCCAGCCAATCAAAGCTCGCAGAAGTTTTGAGTTTATGGTAGGTAATGTCGAAATAGTTTTGATAAATCGTGGTAATTGATGGATTGGTTTGCAATCAATTGTCATCAATTTCCTTTTTCTTGTTCTCGTCAAGTTGTTTTGCATTCTGTTTTGTAACAACGCCTTTACCTGTTTTAGCTTCAATTTGCCGTCTCGTATTCCCCGCAATAGTGCCACCCTGGCGGGCAATCTTCCTATTGCCTACAAAGGTTTTTGGCTTCTTTTCCTTTGAAATTTCGGTGGTTGTGGCTTCGGCAAGCATATTAAGCACCAGCTCAAGATTTGTCATGTGGTCACGTAGATTTTCTTTTTTCAAATCTTTAAGACTTTTGTACTGCTTGGTTGTATATCCACTCCATGCTTTAGTAATTTCATCAGTTAGAATTGCAAATTCTTGTCCTTTTTGTACCTTACATTTTTCCCATTCATCAGTTAGTTCTTTACGAACTTCGATACTTTTCAAACGCTGATTTATCCATTCTTTACTGTACCCTTTTCGCAGGTAAGTTTCCATAATGCGATCAATGCCCACCTCGGGATCTTCAATTTCATCGATTCGCTCCCGCCCCACTTGAGCCAGCCACATTTTGAAGGGTTCGGCTTTGGAGGAAGGTATGCTTTGGATTAATCTGAATAACTGCTCTGTATCAGCAACATCTGTTAACCTCATTTTACCATCCGCTGCAAGTAACTTCAACCGGTTACAATTTGTAACCGTTTCATTACCTTCCTTATTTAGCCGGCTTTTTAAAACTTTCCAATAGTTTCTGGCTCCCTGATGCGTGGGCTGATCGGTTAACACGCCTACCACATCAACAATTGAAAAATACCATTTTTCCTGATCATCATTCCAGTGAGTACGTATTTTTCTTTCGTTGAATAATTTTATTGCGGTTTCTTTAGTCATATAACTTTATTAAGAATGTATTCTAATAAACCTGTTTCTTCAAATTACAGAAGTCATTAAGCCATTTATTCAAAATCCGGATAGAGTAGGTATTTCTTGCGGATGATTTTAAAATCATTCAATGCAGGCTGCCAGCTCTGGCGTATTTCGTCTTCAGTGCTACCGGCTTCTATTTGCTTTCGCAAAATGTCAGTGCCGGCCAGCTTGTCGAAATAATTATTAAAAAAGGTAACGCTGTCGTGCAGGCTCTGATAGAAATTGATAAGCCATTGCAAATGCAACTGCGCGGGTTGTTGTTCTCTGCTTTGCGCAAAGCTGATGAGATTGATGCCATTGCAATACACGCCTTCGTGCTTGGGATTTGTGGCTACTCCAGGGATGGAGCGCGGCACAAAGATGTAGTTGCCCGCAAGATACTCCGGATGCCCCGCCACCTGAAAAGGATAATCGGTGCCGCGACCGATGCTTACGTCGGTGCCTTCGAAAAAACAGAGCGACGGATAGAGATAAACCGCAAATTCGTTGGGCAAATTGGGCGATGGTTTTACGGGCAGTTCGTAATAGTCGCTATGGCTGTAACCAATCATGGGAACCACTGTGAGCGGGCATTGCCGGCCGTTGGGCAGCCATCGCTCCCCGTTTATCATCAGCGCATATTCGCCTACGGTCATGCCGTGCACCACCGGCACCGGGTGCATCCCTACAAAAGATTTAAAAGCCGTGTCGAGCACAGGACCATCCACATAAAATCCGTTGGGATTAGGGCGATCGAGTACGATAACCGGAATGTTTTCTTCGGCGCAGGCCTCCATCACCAACGACATAGTGCTGATGTAGGTATAAAAACGCGCGCCCACATCCTGAATGTCGAACACCACCACATCCACATCGCTGAGCGTGGTACTGTCGGGTTTGCGTTGTTTCCCGTAAAGGGATAAAATTGGCAAGCCTGTCACCAGGTCTATTTTGTCGTCCACTTTTTCGCCGGCGTCGGCCTGGCCACGGAAACCATGCTCGGGGCTGAAGACTTTTACTACGTCTACATCGAGATGCAGCAGGTGGTCCACCAGATGCTCCTGACCGATGAGCGATGTATGGTTGGCCACCACCGCCACGCGTTTTGCGTCAAGCAACGGAAGATACTCCTGCGTTTGTCGGGCACCGGTGAGAAGCTGAGTCTTGGCAGTTTGCGCATTTGCACCCGCTGCAATCAGCATTATTGTCAATAAAGAAAAAGAAAGCCGTCGTGCGAAGGTCATAATTATTAAGTTAAAATTACAGCAATGAAATTAGTTACTTTTGCGCCTCAACAATTGAGCATTTGAATTTCGAACTCTTCATAGCAAAAGGAATCCTCTCGGGCGACAAAGATAATTTTTCGCAGCCAATCGTGCGCATTTCGGTGGTGAGCATTGCCCTGGGTCTTGCCGTCATGATATTGGCGGTGTCCATCACCAGCGGTTTCAAACAGGCTATCTCCGAAAAGGTGGTAGGTTTTGGTGCGCACATTCAAATCACCAGCTTCGACCTTAACAACTCCTTCGAGACCACGCCCATCAGCATCCACCAGCCTTTCTATCCTTCCCTGGCCGACACGGCAGGCATCCGCCACATTCAGGCCTTTGCCACCAAATCCGGCCTTATCAAAACCGACGATCAAATTCAGGGCATCGTGATGAAAGGAATTTATAAAGATTACGACTGGTCGTTTTTCGATGATAAAATTATTGCAGGCACGAAATTTACTATTACCGACAGCACACGCAACGACAGCATCCTTATCTCATCAAAGATTGCCGACAAGCTGGATTTTAGTCCCGGCGACGCTGTGCGTGTTTACTTTATCAATCCCGACGAAGTGACGCCGCGCGGGCGCAAGTTTGTGGTGGCCGGCATTTACGAAACCGGCCTCGAAGAGTTCGACGACCTCTACATCATCGGCGACATTCACCACATCCAGCGGCTCAACAACTGGGCCGACGACCAGATCAGCGGCTTCGACGTGTTTGTGGACGATTTTAGCAAACTCGACCAGATGTGGGAAAAGGTATACAACGCCATCGGCTTTGAACTCAACGCCACCTCTATAACAACACTCTATCCACAGATTTTCGACTGGCTCAACCTGCAGGATATGAACGTGATCATCATCCTGGTGCTGATGATTGCCGTGGCAGCCATCAACATGATTTCTACTTTATTAATATTAATACTCGAAAAAACCAACATGATCGGGGTGCTGAAAGCCCTTGGGACAAAAAACGTTTCGGTGCGCCGGATATTCATGTACCACGCCTCGTTCATCATCGGGCGGGGGCTGCTTTTTGGCAACCTGCTGGGCATCGGGCTGGCGCTGGCACAACAGCATTTTCATATTTTCCGTCTCGACCAGGAATCGTATTATGTGCCGTATGTCCCCATCAGCCTGGACGTGCTGCCCGTTGTGCTGCTCAATGCAGGCACGCTGGCAATTTGTCTGTTGTTTTTGGTGGTGCCTTCGCTGGTGGTAAGCCGCATCACTCCCGTAAAAGCCATCCGGTGGGAATAAGAATTCGTCTCGTTTTTACTTTGTGGATTTTCCAGGATAAATTATTTGGATTTGCGCCACAGTTGCGGCATCCGCGATTTGCCGAGCACCTGGCTGCCCGGCACCAGGCCGCCGTAGCTAACTGATTTCACCTCCTCAACCGAATAAAAGGCATTGGGGTTAAACCGATCGATGATTTCTATCAGCGACTTGAGTGTTTTGCGCGGGATAACGGTGAGGATTACCTTTACGCTTCCACGGCTGCCCATGGCGTCCATCATAGTAAGTCCATAATTTTCCTGTTTAAGAAACTCAACTAGTTTGGAAGTGTCCTTCGACGGAATGATGCGCACCACCACAGTTCCCAAAGAAAGGCGTTCCTCGAGGATGATACCGATGTAGTTACCGGCGGCAAAACCGGCACCATAAGCGAGGTAGTAAAGCACGTTGTCGAGCTGTTGGATAATCTGCCCCACTGCAAGCAGCCAGATGATGACCTCAAAAAAACCTAAGAATGGAGCCAGATACCTAAAGCCCTTCGATACAAAGATCAGTCGCACGGTGCCAATGCTCTGGTCGGCAATACGTGATAAAAATATCAAAAACGGTATGACGACCCAGGTAAACCAGGGCGAATCGCTCATCAGGAAACCTATATCCATATTTTTTTTGTTTTTAAAATAATTGGCTGCAAAAGTAGACATTAGCAAATAGAAGCACAGCAAATAATATCAAACAAAGGAAGGGAAAACGAAAGAAAGAGCTTATTACTGAAACGGTTGCACGATGACTGACCTCCCACCATGGATGTGCAGCGGCATCAAGCTGTGATTGCAAAACGGTATCGGTCAGAAAATAAGGCGGCCTCACAATCCTTTAATAAATTCATTAAACAATAATACAATACCTGATTTTGAGTTTCTTTCGACAAAATGCGGTGTGAACAATATGCAGGATTTTGCCCCATCAAGAACATGGTGTCATAAAAGTCACGGCCTTTTTGCCGTGATAATAATGCTGAGATTTTCATTGCACAAAGTACTTGGTCGCTGGGCACTGGGAAAGTAAAAAAGAAACCACATCCTTTAATGATTGCCATCTTCTGCTGGTATTCAATTTTCTGATCTTCACTTTCTATCTTGATCAAAAAGCGCTCGTTTTTATAGGCCGATAAATTTTAAGTCGAATAGCATCTCAGGAAAATAAAAACTCCGCCTAAAGGCTTTGAGCCTGACGTTTTTTTTATCTCTGGTTTCAACACTCAAGCCATTCATTTTAAGAAAATTAACAACTCCATCGGTCATTGCGGTAAACTCATCCTCAGAAAGGTCTTTACAGTCAAAATCCAAATCTTCAGAAAAACGATCGATACCTTTCGTCAGACGAAGATTTGTTCCTTAAATAAAAACAAGTTTTCGTACATAGGGAGTTGTTGACAAATAGTCGAGCATCATTAATTGGAGATACTCCTTTAGCAAATACTTTTGATAATTAGGGTTTTCGCTCAGGTACGGAGGAAAATAGTTTTTTATAATTTCCAGGTCAATCATGATTTATACTATTACTTTTAATAAATTTTTAACCCGGTTCGCAAGTGTAGCACTTTTAAATCCGTCGGCAAGGGATTGCAACAACTCGATATTAAAGCTCTCTTCGATAAAAGATTCATCCAGACGCAGGTTTAAAAAATCATTCTTCGTTTTATAAAAAGGGTACAAATAAAGCAAGTCGAGCAAAGCTTTTTCGGGTTTAGCCATGAGCAGTTTTTTTTCACCTGAAAACGGTAGCGGATCGTATCCAAAAAATACCTGAGGCTTTATTGTTTTGTAAGAAAATGTTCCGAATGGGTTTTCAAAAGTATTGGTTTTGCGTGTTGAGACACTTGTAAGCTGAACAATCGTTTCGGGGATCAGGCCATAAAAAGCAAGCGCAGAATGCAAACTGATATAGGAGGGTTTGTAAATTTTATTAGCTACAAAAAAGGCAAAATTTGGTTCATGCAAAAACTCGGGGAAAGTATAATAGCCATTGCGTAGTTTTATCAAAAGCCCTTTTTTAGTCCACCTGGTAAAATTGTTTTTGTCGAATCCGGGGCGCCAGGCATAAACCTGGTTGGAAGTAAAAATTGCCGGTGCCGACATGGCGCTATGAAATTCCTGAAACAACATTTCTATTTCTAAATTTCCGTAAAAATGCGGAAAAAAAGAAATGAATAACCAAATCCCCGGATTATTTTTTCAAATGAAGCCCGCACTCTTTCTGTTCGGGCGTTTCCCACCACCAGCGGCCGGCGCGCACATCATCGCCGGGAGCTATGGCGCGGGTGCAGGGTTGGCAGCCAATGCTGCGGAAGCCCTGGTCGTGCAGGCGGTTGTAGGGGATGTTATTTTTATTAATAAAATCCCATACCTGTTCTTCCGTCCAATCGATCAGCGGATTGATTTTTAACAAACCAAATGTGCTGTCCCATTCTACGGGCTGTAGATTTTTGCGCGTTACGGCCTGCGAACGACGCAAGCCACTGATCCAGGCGTCCATGCCTTGCAGCGCTCTGCGCAACGGAACGATTTTGCGAATGTGGCAACACAACTTTCGGTTTTCGATACTTTCGTAAAATAGATTGACACCTTTCTGATTCACCATCTCTTCCACCTGCTTGTGCTCGGGGAAAAATATTTCGATGTTGATGCCGTAGCGGGCATTGGTGCGCTCTATTACATCGTAAGTCTCCGGAAAAATGCGTCCGGTGTCGAGGGTAAATATCCGTGAGCTGCGGTCGATGCCGGCCATCATGTGCGTTATCACCTGATCTTCGGCACCCATGCTCGTAGCAAAAGCGATTCGATGCTGATAGGTTTGCTGAAAATGCGATAATATTTCCTGCGCCGTGGCACCAGCAAAGCGTTGGTTGAGTTGGCTGAGTTGCTCTTCTGATATTTTCTCCATTTTGTGCAGCGGGTTTTATGATTTTTAATAAAGCGGACAAATTTACATTTAAAAAAGGATGTCGGAAAAAGGTGAAAGGGATTGATGGTTTTGCCAATGAGCTTTGCTCTTGGCTAAGTTCATATCCTTGGATAAGCCAACGAAAATGCTTCTTGTCATATCGCTACTTTGATCATTTACAAACAAAAAAGCCCCCGCACATTGCGGAGGCTTTTTCTATTAAAAAAATTAAAACTTTAAAAAAAGCTATTTGATGATAAGCTTCTCGATGCCCCGTCCGTTTTGGGTGTAGATTTCGACAAAATAGACACCGTTGGTAAAGTTGTCGGTGTTGATGCGGATGTTGTTTTCATTGATCATCTTATCATAAACCACCTGACCCATGTTGTTGAGGATCTTCACCTGCAGCAACACTTCTGATGCGCTGATGTTGACCTCTTCGCGTGCCGGGTTAGGATAAATACTCAGATCTGCGATGCTGCTGTTGCTTAAGCCGGTAGTAGTGCCTTCGCCAAAACTATCGGCTGACATGAGGTAGAAATTCACCGTTGTGGTTCCGCCATTTTCGATGGTAATGCCATTCTGGGTTGCCGACTGGTATCCCTGAGCATTGCAGATAATGTTGTAGGTTCCGCCCATCAGGTGCAAGGTATAGTGGCTTCCGAATGGCGTACTGTACGACACTGCGCCGTAGTCGCCATTGAGTGCCGTAACCCATGCATCAGCTATCACCAGGTTGGTGGCGGCATCGCGGATAAAGCCCTGTATTTTGCCCTGGATACTTCCAATCTCAACATGTACGGGTTGTGCAACTCCCGATTCGCCTTCGGGATACACGGCTGCTACGGAGAACCAATGGCTGCCGGCGGGGCAGTTGTTGTAGATATAGGACATGCCGGTTTGCATGGTGGCTACCACCTGGCTATCCATGTAGATGTTGTAGCCACTCACAGATGAAGCCATGGGCAACGGAGCTTCCCACGAGAGTGAAACATTGGTTCCGGTTACCGAACAAGAAACATTTTGAGGAGGCTCCAGGAACATCTGTGAACCGATTACTATGGTGTAATCCTCCACTTCTCCATAATTTGAGCTGCCACATGGCTGCGGGCTGGAGCTATAAGTCATGCGCACGCGCATGCGATACTGGCCGGATTGCTGCCCTGCGGGAGCTACAATATTTCCGGTAAATGTTGCGCCGCCACCGTTGCTGGTAAGAACGAAGGTTTCATTGCTATTGCTGCCCAGCTCTTTGTCGAGGTTCCAGTCGATCCACACAGTTACTTTATCGCTGCTCCAGGCATTTCCGTTGGTGACGGTAATAGGAACAGGTACGCCAGGCTCCAGCGTAGTGGTGATGTCGGTGTAATTAGCAACGGCATTTTGCCATCCGCTGCTGTTGTTGATATCGCCACAAACAACTTTTGAGATAAATTCATCCTGGTAAACGGTTGAAGCCTCGCAGTAATCAGTGAAAACTATCGACAGATTGTCCTGCTGGCTAATGCCCATATTTGCAGTCATATTGATATTAAGTACTGCCGTATGACCAAAGGGTGTGTTGGCAGCAGCATGAACCATGAAGCTTGCTGTGCCGGTGCTGCCGGAAGTTAAATCACCAATTTGCTGGGGCGTGGTGGTAAGCACAGATACGTATGGGTCGGTGCTTTGGAGTTGGGCCTTTACGCTAAAAGCATCCGACGAACCGCTGTTCTCGATGGTAAGTACCATCGTAACTGTTTCGCCCGGATCGAGCATACCATTGTTGTTGCCATTGGGATCGTTGATGGTGTACCCGGCATATTTTAGTTTGGGAGCATGTGCCTGTATCGAAACATAACTTTCCCACACATCGGTTCCGTTGGTGGCGCTAAGCTTCAGACTTACGCTATGTCCGTCGGGGATGTCGTTGGCAGCCTCAAAAGCAAATGCGTTGCTGACAGTTTTGGTGGCGCCGGGGCCTATGTTTCCAAAGGTAGCAGCTCCGTCGATGATGGTGATGTAAGCATCGGTGGTGGTCATGGTAACGTTAACGTTGTTAGCAGCGGCCACGCCCACATTTTTCATGGTCATGTCGAGCGTAACGCTTTCGCCATAGTCGAGCAGGCCGTTGTTATTGCCGGAAGCATCATGGATCACATACTCATGACCTACTACATAAGGTCCGCTGGGCGGAATAATTTCGACGTTGGATTCGTAACGCAAATAATTCTGACGTGTCACAGTAACGATCATCTGGTTGGGAGGCAACTGCGGCTCGATGGTGATGTTGGTAGCGCCACCGGTGCTGGTAGCCGTTCCAATGATTTCACCATTTACCGTAAGGGCAATAAAAGCACCTGCTCCGGCTGTAACGGTAAAGATGCCTTCGCCGCTGTACAATATCGGGTTGTGGGTTACCGCCTGAGTTTGTGGTACCTCTGAATAAACCTGCATAAAAGCTCCGCCGTGGTGGTGGAACAAATGATAGGTCACCTCTTTGTTGTTGGTGTTGTAAGGCCAGTTGCTCTGCAACAGGAAATATTTTCCGGCGGCATTACCGAAGGCAGGCAGGAAGCCACGCTCTTCTACCGGAGCGCCGTAGTCGGGCAGGAAGTTAGGATAGAAGTTGTCAAACATCCCCCATACATAGGCATCGTTAACAAAAGAATAAGAAACCTCAGAGGCTGCTATCAAACCCAAAGCTCCTGCATTTTGCCCGGCGTGTGTGTGGCGATGGAATTTCTCGGTAAAACACTCGCTCGACCAGTTGTATTTTCCGGTGAGGCAGTTGATGGAGAAAACGAATACCAGCTCGTTGCCCTGATTATTGGTAAGCGAGTTGATGTGGCTGTTTACGAAACCAGGCTCGCCCCATCCGTCTTCGCCGCCATGGTCGCGGTGTTGCAGTGCAAAGGCTCCATCGTTGATAGCATTTACTACCATTTGTGGTGAGCCATTGTTCCATCCTCCCAACTCTGAAGGAGATTGTGGAATGTAGCCCGTGCCATTAGGGCCAAAATAATTCACCACAATAGAGGTGTTTTGGTTTGAAGACCATGAGTTTCCGGGCGTACCACTGTATATCTGGTTGATACGTACCGGCTGCTTGCCACTGACTTCGCGCCAGAAACCGCCTACTGTTTCGGAGCATATCTGGAACCAGCGCTCGGTTTGCCAACCAAGAGCAGTGATGGGCTTGTCGTAAAAGTTGAAATCGGTGGGTGGATTGTTCTCGTAGTTGAGCATTTTGGATACCATCGTTTGCAGATGCGTAGTATTTTGCGCAGTCATACGGGCAAAGATGATGTCGGGCATGTGGTTGTTGTTCACGTCGGCAAAGATGTTGTCCGACACACAGTAGTTATTATACATCGGTGAAGTGATGCTGTTGGTGGCACTACTGCCATAATCGGCCATGAGCAACACAGCTACGGGGGGAATATCCCAGGTGTTGTAAGCATTATTAAAATAATTCTCAAGGATGGTGGGCGTAGTTCCGCCGATGTCCTGGAGTTTTAAAATTTCGGTAAGGATGCCCTGCTTGGTACGCCATTCTTTTATCTGCTCGGCATATGGCAACCATTCATCATTGTTGGGGATTACAATCAGGTATTCAAAACCTGCATCATCGCGTCCGTTGGCATTTCTGATGCGCTGGCTGTAATCAATTTCCGGGAGCGACTCACGGTTCATCAGCACGTCCTGCAAAATCGGGTCGAACCAGCGGCTACGCAGACGGTCTTCGCCAAAATGTCCGTTACCACCTTCAAAAGTAACGTCCAACGAAACATCGTGATACACCAGCAGCTCTTTAGTTACAGGATTGTACTGAAAAGGGGTAACACCAAGAATCACCACATCAACGCCACGTATCTGCGTAGGCTCCGAAAGTTGGAATGGGTTGGCCGGGTAAAAGGCATTCTGTGTGTAGATTCTCTCGTTTTTCGCGTACTTCAAGGGGCTGTCGTCGGTATCCAGAGGGATAGGCGGCGCGGGAGCCAGCTCTACGTTCTGGATAGATTGTATCCGGTAGTTCAACACGCGCAAACGTGCTTGTGCACCTTGCGGAACAGCTACAAAGCGGCTATAACCAGGTACGTTGGGTGCCCCTTCGTTGTTGGGCAGGAAATTGCCTGGCGCCAAAATCATCTGCATCATCTCGCCATCTACATCCAACTGGGTAAGTTCGAATTCGTTGATGGTAAAGTTGGCTTCTACACCGGCGGTACTTTCGCTCACGAGCGAGAGTCCCGGGCTGCCCCAGGAGCCTTCGTACTGATACGTCTGTGCCTGAAGGCCTGCAAAGGTGAAAAGCATAAACGCCACAAGCATGTAGCTCAGGCGTTTCCGTAAAAATGTAAATACATGCATGAAATTAGTGTTTTGAGTTAATAATACTAAATAATTTTTCAGGTAAAAAAATATCATTTGTTAAAAGTTCACTCGTAAATAAATTAATTTGCTAAAATAATATAAAATACGTTTATGCTTCATTTTCTAAAAAAAATCTTTCTGTTTTTAATCCAAAGTATTCTGTTTTTGTAAGAAGAAAAATACTCATGCAAATTTAAAAACAAAAAGGGAACCCCGTTAACGGGAATCCCTTTTATTAATATGCTGTTGCAAACACATCAACGCGCTATTTGCGGATAATCACTTTTTGAGCGGTATTTATCCGGGAGCCTTCCACTTTGAGGAAGTACATGCCGGGCGCCAGTTGCGAAGCATCTATCTGCGTGGTAGAAGTGCCATTTACCTGCACATCCGAACGCGAATAAACAGTTTTGCCAATGGCATTCACCAAAGTAAGTGTTACATTGTCGTTGCCGTTAAGGCGAATAGTAAAGTTGTCGTTAGCGGGATTGGGATAGATGCTCATCTGGCTCTGGTCGGTTTCGTCGATACCGGTGCAGTCGTTGATGGTGATGACAAAGGCCTCCGACCAGGCACCTTCGCCACAGTCGTTTACGCCTCTCACCATCAGGTTTGCTGTTCCCATGTAGTCATCGCTAAAGGAAACTTCGCAACTCTCGCCGCTGACGTTGAGGGTAGCTGCTTCGGATGGTTCTATCATCCATGTGCTGCTGCTGCTTTGCGCAATGGCTGCCACGCTGTATTCTTTCGTGGTGCCTTTGCAAACTTCAGCAATACCGGTAATATTTTGCGGCTGTCCGGGCAGCGCTATCAACACGACGCTTAGCGCCTGTGAGAAAGCGCTTTCACCGCACTCGTTCAGTGCTTTCAGATGTACCATTGCATCACCATTAAAATCAGTTGCCCAGGCTACTTCAGCGTTCGTGCCGTCGGCAGTAATAGTACCTGCTTCTGGTGGTAATAGCTCCCACACATATTCGGTGGCGGCTGCAGCGCCAGCGGTGGTATAAGTGGAGCTTTCAGTGCCCTGGCACAAATTGGTAGCACCTTCAGGCGCAGCCGGGATGCCCGGAAGCGATTTGATAACAATAGCCAGCGGAGCAGAAAACTCACCCTGGCCACAGTCGTTCGCTCCTTTTACGGTAAGCAACACCTCACCTGTCCAGTTGTTATCCCACGTAATTTCTATCTCCATCCCTTCGCCGGCAATGGTACCCGCATCGGCGGGAGCGAGTTCCCACAGATAAGTATCAGCGTAAGCGATAGCATCGGCAGTGTAAACTGTAGGGGCATTGCCCTGGCAAAGATCGGTTTCACCAGCAGGTTGTGAGGCTGCCTCAGGCACCGACTGTACCATTACGTTCAATGGTTCCGACATGGTGCCGGCACCACAATCATTCGTACCTGCAACCATTATCTGCGCAGTACCGATAAAGGCAACATCCCAATCGATGGTAGCAGTAGCTCCTGTGCTGGTTATTGTTCCGGCACTTTGGGGCAATATCGTCCAGATGTAATCGTCAGCGCCGCTCATTATCTCTGTCTGATAAATGGTAGCTCCCGGATTCTGACATAATTCGGTTTCGCCTTCGGGCATCGCACATGCACCGGGTATTGCCATAAAACCCAGGATCATGCTGTCGCTCATCGTTTGGCTGTTGCCAAATATGGTTACTGTAAGGGTAACCTGGCCTGAGGCGATGTCGGCGTCGCTGGGCGTGTAGGTAGGATTAATAATGGCATTGTTGCTAAAAGTGCCACTCCCGCTGGTTACCCACATTACTGTTTCATAGTTTAAACCGGAGGCATTGAGGGTATAGATTTCGCCTTCACAAATCTGATCATCCTGACCGGCAAATACAGCCAGGGCATCGCTCACGGCTGCCGGGAAGTTGATGAAGTCGATCCAGCCGCAGTCGGAACCATTGTTTACCGCCGCGTCTTTTTGGTATCGCCATTCAAAAGTATGTTCGCCGGCAGTGACGTCAAAAGTAGCCTTTGCCCATTGCGTGCTTCCCGACCACTTACCCTTTTCAGTGCCGTCGATGAGGAAACGCAGGAAGTCGTAATTAGCTTCCGAAGATACTTTGTGATAAAATGAAATTTCGTCATCACTTATCACATCCATTGTCACTTTCAAAGAGCTGGATTGATAATTACTAATGGCACCTGATTTGGCACTATAACTTCCTTCGTAAGGGTTTATGGCAGTAATTGTCCAATAAGAATTGCCACTATGCTGCCATTCGTTTTTGCTAAAATCGCCGGTTTCGAAATCTTCGATGATCAAACCTACTTTTAGGCCAATCACTTCTTGGATTTCATACATACCACTTTCGACGGTATAAACCACGCTCACCACCGTTCCAACAGGCGTGGCGGGAAGCACGCTGACATTAAAAGTAACCATACTGCTGCCGCCGGCTTCTAATGTGTTGAGATTATAAGTGGTGCTGTTGAGTGTGATAAACGGACTGAGTGAAGAGAGTGCTGCGGTTACATCAAAGGCAGCGCTGCTTCCGTTGTTGGCGGTTTCGAATACAATATCGACATTTTCGCCCGGATCGAGGTAGCCATTGTTGTTTCCGCTTGCATCCACAACGGTAATGCTAAGCAATTCGAGTACCGGAGCATGCGCCTTGATGCTAAAGGTACTCACCCAGTTGTTGGTACCATTAGAAGCTGAAACGGTAAATACCACAGTGTGGTTATCCGGAATATTTCCGGCGGCTTCGATCCGGAAAGCGCCAGCGAGAAGTTTTATGGCGTTGGCGCCAATGGTGCCAAAGTCAGCTTCGCCGTCGATGATGGTGATAAACTCGTCTTCGGTGGCAAGGGTAGCAATTACGTTGTTGGCATTTTCGATACCAACATTTTTTAAAGTAAGATCAATAAAAACGTTTTCGCTGTAATCGAGCATCCCGTCGCCATTGCCTGAAGCGTCGTCGATCTGCATTTCGTTATAAATGATGTATGGGCCAGCCGGCGGGATGATCTCCACACCTTGCTCGTAGCGGTAGTAGTTTTGTTTGGTAATGGTTACCAACATTGTGTTTGCCGGCATTTGAGGCTCAATTTCAATCGACACAGGTGCGCCGGTAGCTTCGGCAGTGCCGATGATTTCACCATTTACCGTAAGGGCAATAAAAGCACCTGCCTGGGCAGTAACCGAAAAAGAAGATTCACCGCTGATCAGTATTGGGTTGTGCGTTACGGTGAGGTCTTGTGGAACTTCGGAATAGACCTGCAGGAAAGCGCCACCATGATGATGAAAAAGGTTGTAGGTTACCTCTTTGTTGTTGGTATTGTAGGGCCATGCGCTTTGTTTCAGGAAATACTTTCCGGCGGCATTGGCAAACGAAGGCAGCAGATCGCGCTCTTCCACCGGGCCGCCCTGATCGGGCATAAACTCCGGGTACATGTTATCAAACATTCCCCAAACGTAGGCGTCGTTGACAAACGAATAAGAAACCTCCGAAGCGGCTATCAGTCCCAAAGCACCTGAGTTCTGGCCATTGTAAGTGTAGCGATGGAATTTCTCTGTGAAACACTCGCCACCCATATTGTATTTGCCGGTAAGGCAGTTGATCGAAAAAACGAAACAGAGGTCGGTGTTGGTGAGGCTTGGAATGTTGGAAGAGATAAAGTCAGGTTCACCCCATCCCTGTTCATAACCGTGGTCGCGGTGTTGCAGCATGAAGGCGCCGTTGTTGATGGCATTGGTAACCATAGCGGCAGTACCACCCGACCATCCGCCCAGCTCGGCAGGAGTTTGCGGAATATATTCCTGGCCGTTGGGGCCAAAATAATTTACTACTGCGGTGGTGTTGCCATAGGTGGTGGATGACCAGATGCTGCCGGGAGTGCCCTGATAAATGGCGTTGATGCGCACCGGCTCTTTGCCCTGTTTGCGCCAAAAACCACCTACCACCTCCGAGCAAAGCTGAAACCAGCGTTCGGTTTGCCAGCCCAAAGCTGTGATGGGTTTATGATAAAAATCAGGATTGACAGGCGGATTTTTTTCGTAATGGATAAACTTGGTAACCATCACCTGGAGCTGCTGCGCATTGTTGGCCGTGATGCGGGCGAAGATAATGTCGGGCATGCTGTTGTTGTTCACGTCGGCGTAAATATTGTCGGACGCGCAGTAGTTGTCGTAAATGGGTGAAATTATGGTGTTGGCAGCGTTGGTGCCGTAGTCGGCAAGCAGCAGGATGGCCGCCGGCGGAATCGTCCAGGTGTTGTAGATATTATTAAAATAATTCTCCAGCCCCGTGGCGCTGCTGGTACCTATTTCGTCAAGCGTGACGATACCTGTGAGGATGCCTTGCTTCTGGCGGAAATCCCTGATGGAATCGGCCCATTGCATAAACTCAGGATTGTTAGGAACCACGATCAAATATTCATACCCTTCGTCGCGGTTTTTTCTGGCTTGCTGATGTTGTTGGTTATAATCCACTTTGGGCAGGGAGGCATAGTTAAGAAAAACGTCTTTCATGATGGGATCCCACCAGCGGCTGCGCAGGCGGTTGTCGCCATATTCGCCTCTGCCGCCTTCAAAAGTTATCTCCACTTTCACGTCGCGATACACCAGCAATTCTTTGGTTACCGGGTTGTATTGGAAAGGAGTAATGCCAAGCATCACGGCATCTACGCCGCGTATCTCGGTAACTTCCGAAATCTGAATCGGATTTTTCGGATAAAAAGCATTTTGATCGTAAGCCGCCCCTTTTTTATACTCCAGCTCGCCTCTCTCGGTTTCGAGCGGGATGCGCGGTGCCGGCGCTACCTCCACATTTTTGATAAGCTCGGTGCGGTAATCGCTAATCTTGAGCACCGGTCGTGCTCCTTCGGGAATAGCGATGTAGCGGCTGGTGCCCGGAAGGTTGGGCGCGCCTTCGTCGTTGGGAAGCATCACTCCGTCGAGGATGATATTTTGCATGGACGCGCCATTGATGCGCGTGTCGGCAATGGTAAACTCCCTGACGGAAAAGTTTACCTGAACATTGGAGCGGTTGGCATCGAGTAAGGTGTAGCCAGCTTTTTGCCACGAATCAGTGTAAGCAATCTTTTGCTCCTGAGCGCGGATGCCTGTAAAAAGCAACAAGGCGAGAATAGTAAGGAAACTGTAGCGTGTAAATTTTTGAAAAAGCATTTTGTGAAATTTAAAAGTTAATAATCAGCGCTATTTTGTTTGGAATTTCTTTTATCAAGTGGCCGTAAAAATAGTTTTTATTTTTAAATGTCAAAACCTGCGGATACGACCAATGCTTTGCAGTGCACGGAGTACCGCCATTCGCAGCGAAGTTGCCGAAAATTATTTTTTGATGACATTGTCATACAAAATTGTACTTTTGGAGCTGTAATTAAAAAAAGCGCACAATGATAAAAAAGATGCCCAAAATACTAAAGAATAAGTACTTCCTGGCACTCACAGCCTTTTTGATCTGGATGTTTTTTTTCGATGCCAACAGTTTTATTCAGCAGACAAAGCTTAACAGAGAACTGCGCGAGGTGAAAGCCCAGCAGGAGTTTTACCTTAGCGAATACAAAGCCGACAGCATCTGGCTGCACCAGCTCGAAACCGACCCGAAGAGCATGGAAAAACTTGCCCGCGAAAAGTATCTGATGGTAGGAGAAGGTGAGCGGTTCTTTATCGTGGTGGAGGAAGAGGCTGAATAACTACTTTCAAATTCCGGATTTAATTTTGCCTTTTTTTCAGGGCTGGAATTCGGATTAGCGTCAATCGTAAATCGTAATTCTAAAATCGTAAATCTACTTCACCACCCCAAAAAGCAACCAGACATCTTTGCTTTCCAGAATTTCAGCTTTAACAGGATTTAATTTTATCACTCTTTTTCCCAGCTTAAGCTCTCTGAAAAGTTTTGGATTCTTGCGGTCGGTGAGTGTTGGCGATACCACCAGACTTACCTGATCCACCAGCGCATTGTCGAGCAGCACGGCGCTGAGCTTGCCGCCGTTGTCTGTCACCATCGTGTGGTAGGTATATTTCTCACCCAACTGCGCGAAGGCATTTCTGAAATCCACTTTCACTTCGCCGGCTATAAAATAAGGATAGTGGCGCTCTTGGAGGTACTGGCGATATTCGGCGGGGGTTTCGGCGCTTATCAGCACAATCACTTCGCGGCAATGTGGGTATTGGCGCAGGTGGTGCAGTTGCCCCAGAAGTTTGGCTTCGCTGTCGGGGATTACCCAATAAGGCCGGCTATCGTCGGGAACGGACACGGCCGGTTGAAAATCGGCAGGCGTCTCCGGCTGGTGTTTTTTGCTAAAGTGCTTAATTCCGCTACGTGCGGTTTCCGACCCCACCAGGTACATCTCCGCACCAAAGCTGTTGACAATGGTGTAATATTCCGCCGGATTGATTTGAAATCCCGCAATAGCGCCATCGAGGCTCACCTGGTTGTGTATGATTACTTTCGGCATGTGTGTCTGTTGGTTTTAGCTCTGATATTATTTTTGTGTAAAGCTCATTTGCAGCATCTCAATAACCCCGGACATCCGGGGCTAGTAAACAGCCTGGCCACAAAATTTTATATCAAAGTCTTGATTTTTTTATTTTTTAAAAAAGCAGAGCGCATCCGGTTTCTCCCCTCTAACTTCTGCCCTACCCCCTCGTAAATACCCATTTGTTGCCGCTACTTAGCTGATCATTGTAATAATACCCACCGGCATCGAAAAGCTTGAGCTGATCGGCTTCGGTAAATTCGTTTTCGATGATAAAGCGCGTCATCATGCCGCGGGCTTTTTTGCCGTACATGGTGATAAATTTGTAGGTGCCACGCGATATATCTTTAAACTGCGGCTGGATAATTTCTGCTTTGAGCGCGGCGGTGTCGATGGCTTTAAAATATTCGTCGGAAGCAAGGTTGATCAGCAGCGGCTTGTCGTAGCGCTGCAACAACTGAGAGATGTGCGCCGTGACACTCTTTTTCCAGAACGCGTACAAATTTTTATTCCTTTTAATTTTGATATCCGTTCCCATCTCAAGCCGGTAGGGCTGCATCAGATCGAGCGGCCGCAAAATGCCATACAATCCCGACAGTATGCGAAGATGCTCCTGCGCAAAGTCGAGCTGCTGCGCTGTCATGGTTTCGGCTTCCAAACCATTGTATACCTCACCTTTGAAAGCCAGCACCGCCTGTCGCGAATTTTCGATAGTAAAAGGAAGATGCCATTCGCCAAAACGCTGTGCATTAAGCTGCGCCAGTTGCGGGTTGATTTTCATCAACTGCTGCAGGTCGGCGGACGAATATTTTTGCAGCACTGCTACCACATCAGCAGCTTCGTCGGTAAAATCTGGCTGCGAAAATTTCTTTGGCGGGTCGAAATCAAAATTCAGGGTTTTGGAAGGCGATAAAACAACAAGCATTAAGAATCATTTTTTTATTAAAAAAAAAAGTGTTTTTCAAAATATTAATCCAGCGGATGAAAAGGGTTGGAGAAAAAAGGATCGGGAGTAAACGGCGAATTGTAGTTGCGGTAATACGGATCGTACGGCTGGCTGCCACGGCTGTAGCCCACCTGCGCGCCTATCTGAAAATTATCTGTGACTTTGTAATTAAACCCCACCGAAGCGCCGTCGCCATCCAGATCGCGGGCGCGTGGATTCATTTTTGGCTCGTCAAACGCCGACACCGTTTTATACACGCGCGCATTCACCACCAGCCGCGGATTTATCAAATAAGCACCCTCGGCATAGATTTGCGTTGTGGTGAGGTTGCTGCTAAAAGTCTGCGTGTATTCGGGATAGTGGCTGTAGTAGGGATTGTAATAGTTCAGGAAGTTGCTGTTTTGTATCATGGCTCCCACATTCACCCGAAACCGTGGTGAAACCAGGTAGCTGATGTGCGGGGCAGCATACACGCCAAACAAACTCTCGCTGCCATTGCCCAGGCCAAAAGTGCTGCCCACCTCCATGCGCACGCTTACCTTTCTGTCGGCACGCGTGAGTGGCAGCGCAGCCGCCTCGGGAAAAGCAAACAACGGAAGCGTATCTCCGGCAGCAGCTTCGGGAAGCGTGTCGGGCACAGCCTGCGCCTGCGAGAGCATAGGCAAAATCGTAAAAAGCAGTATAGCTATCGAAAGTCGCATCTCTTGTTATTTTTTAAAGTTTAAAATTCCTTACAAAAAAACTCCGCCGGTTTCCAAAAATTGTTCCTTGTTTTGTTGATAACCCACACGCCGGCGGAAAGTTTTCAAAGATAAAAAGATTCTGATAGATGGCAGCGGAAGCAGCGGCTGGTGAAGTGGTGAAAGTATGTCCCATCGCCGGAAGTAACTGTTTAATGTGGGCATAATTCTCTTGTTCTTTTTTGTAAATTGATTTCTCTGCCGCACGTGCGGTCATTTCGATGTCGCACATGCGGCGAGAAATCTGTTAACACAATAATTTATTGCCTGTTCCGTAACAAATCCTGACAGGTGAAACAAAATAGTCTGTAAATCAGCGTTTAACTATTTTTATTAAAACAATAACAAAACGAATTGTTTAAATTTGCCGCTTTTTGGCGAAAGCCATAATTCGGATAATGACTCTTGAAACTTTAAAAAATAAAGCAGGTGGCTAAAGTAGAGATAGATACCAAAACCCTTGACGGCAAACGGCTTTACTACAGTTTTTTGGCCGGAGCACAGCGCATTTTCGACAACCAGGGTTTCCTGAACAAAATCAATGTGTTTCCGGTGCGCGATGCCGATACCGGCACCAACCTGGCCTCAACCATGCGCTCCATTGTGGACACTTTTATCCCCACCGATACCTTTTCGCATACCGCCAACGCGCTGGCCGACGCTGCACTGGTAGGTGCCCGTGGCAACTCCGGGATTATTTTTGCCCAGTTTCTTTACGGATTCAGCAGCTCTTTTAAAGATGAGGTGACCATCGACGTCACCAAATTTTCGGATGCGGTGGCACAAGGCGTCAAACAATCTTACGAAGCCATCTCCAACCCGGTAGAGGGAACCATGATCACCGTGCTGCGCGAATGGGCCGAAGACATCCACATCCTAAAAGATAAAATCGACGATTTCAACCAGCTCATCATCCAGTCGTATGCGCGTGCTAAAGAATCGTTGGCAAATACGCCCAATCTGCTCGAAGTGCTGGCCAAAGCCAACGTGGTAGATGCCGGCGCCAAAGGTTTTGTGGTTTTTCTGGAAGGGATGATCGACTTCTTCAAACACGGTGAGCTGAAACAAATCCTGGGAGCGCGCAACATCGTAAAAACGCAACTCCTCGAAGATGCACACGACCCGGAGCACGTCAACTTTCGCTATTGTACCGAGGCCATGATTGTGGCCGACAACATCGAGCGCGACAAGCTGCGTAGCAAAATAGAACACTTTG
>Ga0265293_10003429_pt1 | contig 29459 bp, 21 predicted proteins | sample Munlanlewell138R_FD_192505 | JGI IMG/M metagenome (GOLD analysis project Ga0265293, IMG submission 192505) | Leachate microbial communities from a municipal landfill in Southern Ontario, Canada - Leachate well 138R | ecosystem: Engineered > Solid waste > Landfill > Unclassified | place: Canada... | reverse complement strand
TACTCCGACACATACTGCCCCGCCTCCTCAAGGAAAGCCGACCACAGCTTGCCGCTGTTGATATGGGGCATGATATAGTTGTCAAGCACATAGCGAAGATACGTTTTGGACATAGTCATGGAACCCAAGGCAACATCGCCGACATAGTGCCCCCCGGTGATGACCCAGCCGCCGCTGTTAGCAGAGTTGTTGATGGCAGTCATCAACCAGCCGTCCTGGTTGTGTCCGTTCGTGCCCCACAGGCTCGGATCAACCCCCGTGGTCTGCATGGTGGCGGCATTCAGGCGGAAATAGTCGGGGTTGGTAATCGGGTTTTCTTTTCCCATCTGCAGGTAGCGGGCCGCCACATAGGTCTGGGGCATCAGGGCTTTGGCGGCATTATACTCTGCCTCCCTGTCGCCGCTGATGGCCGTGGTATAACCGGGATAGCCGTAACTCATCACGCGCTGCCCCGGAAAGGCTGCCTTCAAAATCTGCTGGGAGCCGAACAGGTCCTCGGCCACTTTTGGGGGGTCAATTACTCCCACGCTGGAGCCCCAGCTGGCATGCGCATAAGAGTGATTGGTCACCTGCACATACTCGGAATTGTTGGCGATGAGGTCCTGCCAGTTCCTGACGGCTTGCGTGTCCTTGATCGTGAAAGAATAGTTGCCGTTCTCATCCACATCATAGTACCCGTCGCCGTTCGCGTCCAGCAGGGTGCCGAAATCATCGGCAATCAGCGCAAAGTTGGAGCGCAGCCCGTACTCTTGGTTAAGCCCCACGACATATTGCGCGGTAGACCAGTGTCCGTCGTCATACACGATACAGACGATGCCCTTGGCGCCGTTCTTGGCCTGATGCAGCTTCACCTGACCGAGGAAGTAGGGCTTGATGGCGATGGTGAGCTGGTAGGTATGCGTCACCGTCCCGTCTCCCGAGGTGACAGTCACACTGCCCACACCGCCGTTCTCCGCCGTGGGCTGCACCAGGGTGAGCGTGGCGAGCGGGCTATGAACGGACGCCCCGAGCTCAGGAAACTCCGGCTGGTAATCCAGCTCCACATTATAGGTATCCGTCTCTTTGTCATACCCTGCGAGCGGCTGGCCGTCCACATAGATTTTCAACACCTCTGCCTTGGCGTTCAGTTCGTCCTCGTTGTAGCACACCAGTGTTTTGGTCTGGGCGTATGTAGTACGGTTAAACACGTACAGTGACGACAGATCGTTGTAAATGGGATACTCAGCCTTTTGTTGCAGCACTTGGTTGCTGAAAAAGTCAATAGCGGCGCCCAGTGAGGCAGAGTTGTCCCCCATGATCACCAGCTTCCGGTTGGCCACCCCGATGTAGAAAGCCCCCACCACGCTGTCGCTGTAAGTGGTCATATGCGTCATGGCGGCCGCAGACTCCGGTCGGTTGGAAATCAGCCCGACCAGAATCTCTTTGTCCGTGATGGTGTTCTCCGGGTCATTGACCGCCACGGTATCATCATCGGTCGCCAGCAAGTGTCCGGTCGCCGTCTGAATGGCACCCTTTAAGTTATTCAGGTGAAAATTCGAAATGCCCTTGGCATAGATGATACGGTAGTCGGCGGTGACGGAAAACTCTCCGGTCCAGGCGTCGGCTTCCCAAAACAGGGCGTTCGACGCATATTCCGGGATCTTCAGCGTGAAAGGGTCCTCCGTCGTGGTGGTCGCCGGCGGCACGGTGGTCGTGGTGGCCGGCGGGGTGGTTGTGCCCGCCGGCGGGGTGGTCATGTCGCCGGTCGTGGATTTGTTCTTTTTTCCGCAGGACGCCAGGGCAGGAACCAAAAGACAAATCAGCAGGCAAAAAGCAAGAAGCCGTTTCATAAAGCTATCTTCTACACGATCAATGATCAGTTTCCGCTTGTGTCGGTCGTCAGGGTAGCCACTCCTCTGTCGGGCACCAGGTTCAGGCGCACATAGTGGGAGCCGTCGTCAGCCGTGAGAATCGTGCAGGTCTCCTCGTAGGACTCGCCCTCGGCGTCATAGTGTGTGAGCAGAACCACATCCCAGCCCCAGTCCTCGGGCAGGGTGACGTCAATGGTCAGGGGGTAGTCATACAGTGCATCATCCAGCGTGTCGGTAAGCGTGATCTCAATGCGGCTCTTGTCTCCGTAAAACTTCTGGTCCAAGGTCGCGTTGTTGTACTCCGCGACATACCGCCCCGCCTCATCAAAGAAAGCCGACCACAGCTTGCCGCTGTTGATATGGGGCATGATATAGTTTTCAATCACGTAACGATAATACTCTTTGGACATGGTCATGGAGCCCGAGGCAACATCACCGATGTGGTGGTACAAGTTGACCACCCAGCCGCCGTTGTTGGCGGAATTATTGATGGCTTGCATCAGCCAGCCGTCCGCGTTCTGCCCGTTGGTACCCCAAAGAGATTTGGCGACATTGGTAGGAATGCTGGCGGCGTTCAAGCGGAAATAGTCGGGGTTGATGATGGGGTTATTTTTCCCCATCTGCAAGAAGCGGGCTGCCACATAGGTCTGGGGCATCAGGGCTTTGGCGGCGGCGTACTCCGATTCCCTGTTACCGCTGATGGTACTGGTATAGCCGGGGTAAGCGTAGGTTAAGACGCGTTGGCCCGGGAAGGTTGCCTGGAAGATCTGCTGCGAGCCAAACAGGTCGCCTGCCACCATTTTGGGGTCCAGTCCCCAACTGCTGTGGGCATAGGAGTGGTTGGTCACTTGCAGGTACTCGGGGTTGTTGGCAATGAGGTTCTTCCAGTTCGTGATGGTAGTGCTTTCTTTGAGTGTGAAAGAGTAGTTGCCGTCCTCGTCAACATCATAGTAGCCGTCACCGTCCTCATCCAGCAGAGTGCCGAAATTATCGGCTATCAGCGCCAGGTTGGTCCTCAGCCCGAACTCTTGGTTCATGAGCAGAATATGCTGGGCGGTCGCCCACTGCCCGTCGTCCGACACCATGGAGATGATGCCATTGGCACCGTTTTTCGCCTGGTGCAGCTGCACCTGACCGAGGAAGTAGGGCTTGATGGCGATGTTGACCTGGTAGGTATGCGTCACCGTCCCGTCCGCCGAGGTCACACTCACGCTACCCACTCCGCCGTTCTCCGCCGTGGGCTGCACCAGGGTGAGCGTGGCGAGCGGGCTATGAATGGACGCCCCAAGCAGAGGATAGTCCGGCCGGTAGATCAGCTCCACATTATAGGTATCCGTCTCTTTGTCATACTCTGTGAGCGGCTGGCCGTCCACATAGATTTTCAGCACCTCTGCGGCGGCGTTCAGTTCGTCCTCGTTGTAGCACACCAGTGTTTTGGTCTGGGCGTATGTAGTACGGTGAAACACGTACAGTGACGACAGATCGTTGTAAATGGGATACTCAGCCTTTTGTGCCAGCATCTGGTTGCTAAAAAAGGTAATAGCAGCGCCCAGTGAGGCAGAGTTGTCACCCATGATCACCAGCTTCCGGTTGGCAACCCCGATGTAGAAAGTCCCCACCACGCTGTCGCTGTAAGTGGTCATATACGTCATGGCGGCCGCGGACTCGGGCCGATTCGAGATCAGCCCGACCAAAATCTCTTTGTCCGTGATGGTGTTCTCCGGGTCATTGACCGCCACGGTATCATCATCGGTCGCAAGCAAGTGTCCGGTCGCCGTCTGAATGGCATCCTTTAAGTTGTTCAGGTAAAGATTCGAAATACCGCTGGCATAGATGATACGGTAGTCGGCGGTGATGGCAAACGATCCGCTCCATACCGTGGCTTCCCAAAACAGGGCGTTCGACGCATATTCCGGGATCTTCAGCACGTAAGGGTCCTCCGTCGTGGTGGTTGCCGGCGGCTCGGTGGTCGTGGTCGCCGGTGGGGTGGTCGTGGTGGCCGGCGGCGTGGTCGTGCCGGTCGTAGAGTCTTCCTGTTTGCTGCAAGCCGCCAGGGCGGGCAGCAACAGGCAGATCAGCAAACAAAAGGCAAGAAATCGTCTCATCATGGTTCTCCCTTGTTTCTATTTTTGCCATACGACAAAAGCCGTTACGCCCTCGTCGTCTTTTGGCACACACATTATTATAACATGAAAGTATATCGGTCGCAAGTAGCCGATATGCCAAAATTCCCGCGCCTCTTTTGTGCGTATTTACATGCAGTATGAAGCAGGGGTGGAAATTAATCAACAAACCAAGGGCAGAATGTTGCCGTTATCATTATTTTGCCGATGGGATATTTCCGCATTCATCTTCCGTTCTGCGGCGTCCTTTGCAAACTCCTGCGCTCACTCGGACAAAAAAAGCGGTCGCACCATCCGGTGCAACCGCTCTTTTGAAAACCCCGCCGAGCCGTGTAGGACAAAGATTCTGACCCTGCCTGTGCAGGTTGGTGTCCTCTCAAGTGTTTTGTGCTCCCAACATCCGCGGCCACACGGCACAAAGTCGGCGTGGCGCGGGAGGTCTGCATTCCCTTCACTTGAAGGTCGGACTCCACGAATCAACTTGTAGGTCCAAATTCTGCCCTATCACGAGCTAAGCAGGAGGTTTTGTACGTCCCTGGTGATCAGTATTTCATGCATCCGCAGTCTTTACTTGTCTTCGCTTTCCTGGTCGTAATCGATGTCGGCAAACAGCTCGTCGTCGAAAATGTCCGCGATGCGGTCGAACTCCTCGTCGTCGTCGATGGTCACCAAAACGGTTTCCCCATCTGCCTCGGTGACTTTTAAGATCACATATTCGTCACTCTCGTTTTCAACCGACACCAGCGCATAGTAGGTCTGCCCGTCAGATTCACAGGTGCCTACCAGCTCAAACTGCTCTTGCTTGCCGGTATCCTCGTCGGTGAGTGTGAAGATTTCCGCTTCAAAATTCTCGTTGTTCTGATGATCCATGGTGTGTCAATCCGCGTGATGCGGATCTCCTTTCGGTTATCCTTGCTGCCACTCTCATTGTATCAGTTTGCCGGCAGTCTGTCAAGGGTTGTTTGAAAAAAACAGGTGGAAATGATTGCATCAGAGCGGGGCAAGCAGTTCTGCCAGCAGGGTGTTGCTGACATACATCCCCTGCTCGGTCAGAGCAAAATCTGTCTCACTCAGCACCGCAAAGCCGCCCTCCGCAAACTGCCGGAGCAGGGACAGTCTGCCGGCACGGAAAGGGTGCCCGAACCGGCGCACAAAATCCGCCTCGTCAATGCCCTGCGCCAGGCGCAAGCCCAGCAGAATGGCCTCTTTTTCGGCTTCATGCCGATCAATCCGCTCTTTTTCACCCGCCTCGGTGGGACAGGCCAGGTAGCGCTCCAGACTGTCGGTATGCCCGTAGCGGCGCCCCTCAAAATAGGAGTGGGCAGCCACGCCCAACCCGATGTAGGGGGCCGACAGCCAGTATTTCAGGTTGTGCCGGCAGCGGTAGCCTTCCTTGGCGTAATTGGAAATTTCATAATGCCCGTACCCGGCCTGCCCCAGCCTCTCACACGCCAGACGGTACATCCCGTACTCGGTGTCCTCGTCGGGCAGCGCCAGAGTTGCCCGACGCCGCCAGAACGGCGTGCCCGGCTCTACCATGAGCCCGTAGACGGAGAGGTGCGGCAGCCCGTATGTCAATAGCTTTTCCAGCGTATCCGCAAATGATACCGCCGTCTGTCCGGGAATGCCGTACATCACGTCGGCGTTGATATTCTCAAAGCCGACCGAGCGCGCCATGTCCAGACAGTCTGTGAAATCCCGCACACCGTGCACCCTGCCCAGCGCCGCCAGCTCCTCCGCCTGCAAACTCTGCATCCCGATGCTCAGGCGGTTCACTCCCCAGGCGCGATAGTCCCGGAGCATCGGCAGGGTGAGGGTGGCGGGGTTGGCCTCGATGGTCAGCTCGGCATCCGGAGAGATGGAAAAGGTGCGGTAGAGAGCGTCGAGTACCCGGTGCAGACGATGAGCGCCCAGCAGCGGCGGCGTGCCGCCCCCAAAGAAAACCGTGTCTGCCCGGATGTTCCTGCCTTGGTAGGCGTCAATTTCCAGGCAAAGCGCCCGCGTATATGCCTCCGTTACCGAGTCGTCATAGGCGGCAGTGGAGCAAAAGTCGCAATATGCACACTTTTGTATACAAAACGGGATGTGCAGGTAGAGCCCAACCGGGTCATTCATCATCCAGTTTCAGCACCGACATGAACGTCTCGGGGCTGACCTCCACGCTCCCCAGCTTGCGCATCTTTCGCTTTCCCTCTTTTTGCTTTTCCAGCAATTTTTTCTTCCGGGTGATATCGCCGCCGTAGCACTTGGCGAGCACGTCCTTGCGCATCGCCTTGACGGTTTCGCGGGCGATGATTTTTGCCCCGATGGCGGCTTGGATGGGAATCTCAAAGAGTTGCCGCGGAATATTATCCTTGAGCTTCTCCACGATTTTCCGCGCCCTGGTATAGGCCTTTTCTTCAAATACAATGAACGACAGCGCGTCCACCTGCTCGGCATTCAGCAGGATATCCAGCTTGACCAGTCGGCTGGGCTGGTACTTGTCAAACTCGTAGTCGAGCGAGGCATACCCCTTGCTGCGGCTTTTCATGGCGTCAAAAAAGTCGTAAATGATCTCATTGAGCGGCAGATGGTAGTGCAACTCGGCGCGGTCGCTGTCAATATACTTCATGTCAATCAGACTGCCCCGCCGCTCCTGGCACAAATCCATCAGCGAGCCGATATAGGCGGCAGGCGTGATGATGTTTGCCTTGACCATGGGCTCACAGGCGACCTCAATGGCGTCGGCGGAGGGGTAGGAGGAGGGGTTGTCAATGTAGCGCACCTCTCCGTTTTTCATATGCAGCTCATAGATCACGCTGGGCGCGGTGGTAATCAGGTCGAGGTTAAACTCCCGCTCCAGCCGCTCCGCGATGATTTCCATATGCAACAGGCCCAAAAAGCCGCAGCGGAACCCAAAGCCCAGCGCCACCGAGGTCTCCGGCTCAAAGACCAGCGATGCGTCGTTGAGCTGCAACTTCTCCAGCGCTTCCCGCAAATCTCCGTACCGGGCGCCGTCGGCGGGATAAATCCCGGCATAGACCATGGGCTGCACCCGGCGAAAACCGGGCAGTGGCTCTTTGGCGCCCCCCTGCTCGCTGGTGATGGTGTCCCCCACACGGGTGTCCCCCATCGTCTTGATGGAGGCGGTGATATACCCCACATCCCCCGCCGACAGCGCCTCCCGTTTGCTGAGCCCGGCAGTGGTGAGCACCCCCACCTCCGCCACCTCAAAGCACTTGCCGTTGCTCATCAGGCGGATCCTGTCCCCTGCCCTGACCGTCCCCTCAAAGACCCGGATATTGACCACAATCCCTAAGTAGCTGTCATAATGTGAGTCGAAAATCAGGCATTTCAGCGGCGCGTGGACATCCCCGCCGGGCGGAGGAATCTCGGCGACGATTTTCTCCAGCAACTGCTCAATATTCGCCCCTGTCTTGGCGGAAATGGCGATACAGGCCTCCGCCGGGATGCCGATGATCTCCTCCACCTCATGCTGCGCCTTCTCCACGTCGGCGGAGGGCAGGTCGATCTTATTGATCACGGGCAGAATCTCCAGGTTGCTGTCAATTGCCAGATAGGCATTGGCAAGCGTCTGCGCCTCCACCCCCTGCGTGGCGTCCACCACCAGCAAGGCGCCCTCACAGGCATTGAGCGAGCGGGAGACCTCGTACCCGAAGTCCACGTGGCCCGGAGTGTCAATCAGGTTAAAGGCATAGCTCTGCCCGTCCTGCGCCCGGTAGGCCAGGTGCACGGCGTGCGCCTTGATGGTGATCCCGCGCTCACGCTCCAGGTCCATACTATCGAGCAGTTGTTCTTCCATATCCCGCTGGGCAACGGTACTGGTTTTCTCCAAAATACGGTCGGCCAGCGTGGACTTGCCGTGGTCAATGTGCGCAATGATCGAAAAGTTTCGTGTCAGCTTCTGTTTCTCGGTCACGATCGTTTATCTGTCCTTTCATCTGATGGGTATCGGAAAGGGTCTTCCTTTGTCTGATATGTACTCTTTCCAGCAGAGAGCAATATTTATCCGCCAGGCAGACCAGCCTCCCCTCCTTTGTCTGCGGGGCGCCCGCGGTCAGCGGCCACATGTGGTGCAGGATGATGTCCCGCTCGGCGTCCGACAGAGGAAGCAGCCGCTCGGCGTTCTTCAGCGCCATGCGGGGGTGGGTCCGGTAAGCATGGGCGGGCTTGTCCCCCTGCTCGTCGTCATAGTAAAAAAGGTCGTGGAGCAAAGCGCCCCGCGCCGCCGTCACCTCATCATACCCCTTTTTCTTTGCCAGCACATAGCTGAGATATGCGACACGGATCACATGGTGCAGGCGGTTGGTGTGTTTGTGGTGGCGGTAACCCTGCAGCGCGCGCAGCTCCGCCTGCGCCAGCAGGGGCGCCACCAACTGTAAAAACGACAGTCCCTCCGCAGAGCTGAGCAAAGCAAAGCTCTGCCGATACGCCCGGTACAGCTCATTCATCTCACACCTGCCTGAGCCGGTCGGCATCCGCCTTGTATGCCGCCAATTTTCGCTCGATTTCCGCCTCGTTTTCGCCTCTTGCGTGGCAGTACACCTTGATTTTCGGTTCGGTGCCCGACGGGCGGACAATGATCTTGTCGCCGTTTTGGAGCCGATAGCACAGCACATCCGGTCCCGATAAGGGAGCGGGGGACTCCGTGCCGTCGCGGAGGTTCCGCGTCAGTCCCGAGCGAAAGTCGGAGGCCTCGGCCACCGCCACCCCGCCAAACGCGGAGGGCGTGTGCGCGCGCAGGAGCGACATCACGCGCCGGCGCCTTTCCAGCCCCTCCAGCCCTTCCATATACAGATCCAGCACCCCTTCCCGGCAGAGCCCGTAGGTGTCATCGAGCCGCGCCAGCGCCTGTAACAGGCTCATGCCCTGCTGCCGGTACCACGCCGCCATTTCACAGATGAGCAACACCGCGCCCACCGCGTCCTTGTCCCGCGCATAACTCCCCGGCAGGTAGCCGTAACTCTCCTCAAAGGCGCAGAGCAGCTGCCCCGCCCCGCCCCGGCGCTCACGGTCGGTGAGAACCTCTCCCACATACTTAAATCCGGTGGGCACCTCATAGAGCTGAACCCCGTGGCGCTCCGCAATGCGATTGGCAAGCTCGGTAGAGACAAAGCTCTTGACGGCATAGTCATCCGCCGTCAGGTCCCCCCGCTCCTTTTTGGCCCCAATGACATAGTCGAGCAGCAACGCCCCCATCTGGTTGCCCGTAATGGCGGTAAAGCGGCCGTCCGCCCCGCGGCACATCACCCCCACCCTGTCGGCGTCTGGGTCGGTGGCAATCACCAAATCACTGCCCACCTTCTCCGCCAGGGCGACACCCAGCCGAAAAGCGTCGGCATACTCGGGGTTGGGGTACGCCACGGTGGGAAAGTCTCCGTCCTGCACCATCTGCTCGGGCACCGTGTGGACATGCACCAGCCCCGCCCTGCGCAGCACATCGGGAATCAGGCGGTACCCCGCGCCGTGCAGGGGGGTATAGACCACCGGGAAGGTATCCGAGACCTCCCTCATCACCTGTTTGCGGATGGCGGTTTGCATCACGGCGGCGATAAATATCTCGTCAAAAGACGCATCCAGGTACCGAATGACGCCCGCCGCCACGGCCTGCTCAAAGTCCGTGTGTTTGGCGCCACTCAGCACATCAATCTCGGCACAGGCGGCACAGACGGCGCCGGCCTGCGCCGGGGAGAGCTGGGAGCCGTCCGACCAATAGGCCTTGTAGCCGTTGTATTGCTTGGGATTGTGTGAGGCGGTGATGCTGATCCCCGCCATACACCCCAGTGTGCGGATGGCAAAGGAGAGCTCCGCCGTCGGGCGCACCCCGTCAAAGAGGTAGACACGGATTCCGTTGGCCGCCAGCACCTCCGCGGCCACATGGGCAAATTCCCGGGAGTGGTGGCGGCTGTCATAGTCAATGACCACCCCGCGCTCGGCACCCTGCTCCGACAGCACCAGCCGCGCCAGCGCCTGGGTGGTATGAGCCACCGTATAGACATTCATGCAGGCGGTACCGGGCGCCATCACGGCGCGCAGCCCGGCAGTGCCAAAGCTCATATGTGTACCGAAACACAGTGCCTTTTTCTCCTCGTCTCGGGCAATGAGACGCAGGGCGTCCCTGTCCTCTTCGGTGAGGACGGGAGACGAGAGCCAGTGGTCGTACACAGCCTGATACTTGGTCATACCGATTCCTTTCAGAGTATTTTTGCGGTTGAGATCGTTCCCTGTCTCACTGACGGTTCGATGCGGGCACTTTCCTCCCGGAGGGCCTGCTCTAAGGCTTGCGCCAACTGGTCGGGGCAGGAGGTGCGCTTGGAGCCGCAACGAATCCCCTTGAGGGCGCGGACAGCATCCTCGGCGCGCATCCCGACCAGCAGGGCGGAAAGGCCGGCGGTGTTACCGTCACAGCCGTCGTGAAACTTCACCTGCAAAATGACGCCGTCCTGCATCTCGATATCAATCCGGCGCGTGCAGGTCCCTTGCGTCCGGTAGCTGAACTGTTGTTTCATGCTCATTCCTCAGATCGTATCGTAATAGCCGACCGGTACAAATCCGGCGGCAAACAAAGACAAATAGACCAGCAGACAGCGGACCCCGGCCTCGCTCTCCGCTCCGAACACCGCCTCAAAAGCGGTGTCTGCTCCGGGCAGGGCGGGCGCGGCGGAAGTAATGCTCTGCAGAGGGCACCCGAAGGCCTGCGCCGCACCCAGTACCCCGCTGATGGGGTGCTGGGCGTCCTGGCTGAACCGACAGCGGAAGTACCGCTGCCCGTCCGGGGGATCGGGAGGGATCCGAAAGTGCCTGGACAGCAGTGCGTACCGCATCTCCCCCTCTCGGCTTTGGCCGAACAGCCGCAGCGTCAGGCAGACCTTCATGTCATAGTGGCGAATCAGTGCCGCGATGCTCCGCAGGTACACGCCCTCCGCCTCCTCAAAGGGTAAGAGGCAATACTCGCTCTGTCCCGACACCACCGCCTCGCACACCTCCCGCACATCCTGCATCGGGGACAGGGGCAGGTAGCCGTCCGGCAAGAGGGCAAACGCCTCGTCGGTGTAGCGGCTCTCCATATAGGCGACCCGTCCGCCGGCAGGGGCGGTGGCGGGCAGCAGGTCGGCCAGCGACAGCCCGGCCTGTTCACCCAGGCAGGCGGTGAGATAGCCGGCAAACGCCACGGTGTCATAGAGATGCAGTGAGCGCAACGCGGTTTGCAGTCTGCCCTGGTGGGCGGGATGGGCCTGCCTGTGCATATAGTCGCCCTTGGGATAGAGCAGCTGCAGCTGTCCCTTGATGTCGGCCAGCACGTCCTTTGCCGGGTGCTGTTCGGGCTGCCCGTCCATCACCGACTGCCCGATGATTCGCGCCATGTCGGACAGGTGGGACAGCCGCTTTTCATGCTCCATGCATAACTCCCTGCCCTGTTTTTCCAGGTTGTCGAGGACAATCTGCATTTGAACGGCGGCAGGCAGTGCCATCAGAGTTTCCTCATCAGTTCATAACTGTCCGCGAGGAATCTCTTGAGTTCGTCCGCGCTCAGCTTCCGGTTGGCGAGCAGAGCCAGCGAGTAGACTTGCGCCGCCACCGCGCGGGCATGATCGGCGTAGGTCCCCTCCGCCAGACGGGTGATAATGTCGCAGCTCGTGTTCAGAGTCAGTGTCGCCTCGGGGGGCGTTGCGGGCGCGTCGGGCGCGTACATGCGCATCATGTCCTCCATGCGCCGCGACTGCTCGGAGACGACCAGGATGGCGGGGATGCTCTTGTCCTGCAGGGCCTCATAGGCGACGGTCAGCTTGGTCCCCTCTCCCGCCACCTCCGAAAATAGCCGGGTGAGCGTTTCGGATTGCTCGGCCGTTCCCTCCCCCTTGAGTGCGGACAGATCGGCGTCCACGCGCAAAAACTTGATTTTTTCCGCGCTCCGATGCATCTCAATAGTCTCGGCCAGGCGGGTGTCGAGCAGGGTGTCCATGATCGCCACGCGGATGCCCCGGGACTCGTACAGGCTGATATACTGGGACTGTGCCTTTTCGTCGGTGGCGTAGTAGACGGTCCCCTCGTGCTTCTCCTTGGCGGTTTCCAGATACTCCGACAGGGTCATCTTGCCGCCATCCGCCAGGCTCAGAAGCAGGCTCTGCTCCGCACGGTCATAGAACTTCTTGTCACTGATACAGGCGTAGCTCACAAAAGTCTTGATATCGCGCCACATCCGCTCATACGCTTCACGCTCGTTGGTGCACAGGGACTGCAGCTTGTCGGTCACCTTCTTGACAATATGGGCGGAAATCTTGCTCACATAGCCGCTGTCCTGCAGGTAGCTGCGCGAGACGTTCAGGGGCAGCTCGGGACAGTCCAGCACCCCGCGCAGCATCAGGAGATACTCGGGGATGACCTCCTTGATATTATCCGCCACAAAGACCTGGTTATAATACAGCTTGATTTTCCCCTCAAGGTTCTCATAGTTTTCCATGAGCTTGGGGAAATAGATGATTCCCCGGAAGTTCAGCGGGTAATCAGCGTTCAGGTGCATATAAAAGAGCGGTTCCCGATAGTCCGAAAAGACCTTTCGGTAGAACTCCTTATACTCCTCCGGCGTGCAGTCGGACGCGTTTTTCATCCAGAGCGGCTGGGTGTTGTTGACGGGCGCCGGGGCCTCGTTTTCCGCATCTTTCTCCTTGCCCTTTTTCTTCGCCTTTTTCGCTTCCCCGTCCTCATCGGTCAGGTAGATTTCATAGGGCATGAAGGCGCAGTAGCGCTCCAGTATCTGCCGCATTTTATATTCGGTCAGGTACTCCTCCCCCTCTTTGTTCACCGACAGAATCACCGAGGTCCCCCGCGGATGCCCACTGTCTTCAAACAGCTCATAGCTGCCGTTTTCTCGACAGACCCACCGCACGGCGGGCGCGTTGGTATAAGATTGGGAGCGCACTTCCACTTTGTCCGCCACCATGAAGGCGGCATAAAAGCCCAGTCCGAAGTGCCCGATGATCCCGCTGCCTTCCTTGCCCTCGCCCTCGTACTTCTCGATGAACTCCAGTGCCCCCGACAGGGCGACCTTGCCGAGGTACCGCTCCACCTCATCGGCCGTCATGCCAATCCCGTTATCGGTGATGGTGATCGTCTTGTCAGCGGCGCTGACACGCACATCAATGCGGTAGGGGGCCCCCTGTTCATCCTCGTACTGACCAAGGGAGCTAAGCCTTTTCAGCTTGGTGATAGCATCGGTACTGTTAGATACCAACTCCCGGACAAAAATTTCTTTCTCTGAGTAGAGCCACTTTTTGATGATCGGAAATATGTGTTCGGTTTCCACCGAAATGCCGCCCACGCGGCCTTTTTCTTGCTTAGACATGCTATAACCTCCGTTTGCCATGATACATCCCCTATTATACTATAAATCCCCCACCGATGCAATCTTTTTTTACGCAAAAACCCGCACGAGCACTCCCCGCGGGCCACCCACAGCCTGCCCAACAGCCGCCCCCCTGCTCCCTCCCCTCCCCTGCCCCGCCACCGAAACGGCAAGTGCCCCTCCTGTCAAGCGCGCGGGAAAGCCCCTGATCACCCCGGCAGACCCATAGATTTTTTCTTTTTTCGCTGAAAAAATCTTGCTTTTATCGAAACGGTATGATATAATTCATGCGTTATCCGCCGGCGTGATGGAATTGGCAGACGTGCTGGACTCAAAATCCAGTCCTGGCGACAGGGTGTGGGTTCGACCCCCACCGCCGGCACCACAAAGGTAGTCAGTCAATGACACAAATTGACTGACTACCTTTTAATTTTGCCTATCAGAAAAGCCCGTAATACAAGGGAAAAGCGAGACAAGGGGGTGCAAAAAGCCCGTCCTGTCTCGCTTTTTTTAATTTTCAATGACTTGCCGCAATTCGATGACAATAATTTTTTGCACCCCTCCTCAAACGGCCACAGAGGCAAAATTAAAAGGTTATGGCAATTCCGCACAAAGTGATATATTGCCAACGAGGCACAAAAAAAGGTATAATATAAGCATGGAAAAACAACTGACGATGGGAACCCTGTTCGACCAACTGGGACAGCTAAAAACAAAGAAAAGAGAATTTTTAGCGCAGATGGAACGGATAGTGCCGTGGGACGAATGGCTGAAGTTGATCAAACCGTGTTACTACAAAGGGGACAGTTTACCTCTAATTCATAGGCAATCGCCAGCACTTGTGTGCCGTCAAGGATATACTCATACCGCACACCGTCCACAATCTTAGCTATCCGGATGCCGTCGCCGCTGTACTCATAAGCGGCAACATCCACGCCGCCCGCCTGAATCCCCGTGAGCTGCCTGCCATTTTCCCAGGTGAAATCATAACCCAAGTAGCTGGCAGGGTTGCCGACACCGTCGTAGGTAATCGTCTGCCCGTCATACGAGGTCAGTCGGTCTCGCCAGTTTCAAAAGATGGCTTATCCATAAGCCTACTGGTGTAAGGATCGAATAGCTTTTGGTGTTTTGGGCAATCCTCATAACCGCAATGCATGATTAATTGCGGAATAAAGCGACTTCCCTCAATCAATTGCTCTCGATAATCTTTTTTTCGGATCATTTTCTTGACTTTTTTAATGGTTTTAGCATGACATTTCTCATCCAGCTTCTCTTTAACATACTTCATCATGATTTCCTCTTTCCCAATAGAAAGAAGGGCATCCACAAACATCGCCCAATCAGGAGGCTCGAATCCCCATGTCTTTAGCCGAGGTATTAGCTCAATGATACGCATAGGCTGTTGAGAATGATAATAGAGAACCAGCAAATCAATCGCATCCAGCGCAGTAATGACTTTTTGATTATTTGCAAGCTTCCAGTCCTGTTCAACTCCCCCATGATAGACCGTAGCAAAGAAGTGCAAAATTTGCGATGGCGGAAATTCTTGACTTTCTAAAAGTTTGATACACGCCTCATACTTCTTGCCCATATACAGCATGATACTCATGTTGTAAAGCGATTCCTCTGTTGGCAAGAGCTTGTAGGCCGCCTCATAATATCGGTATGCGTCTTCATAGCAATCTGCTTCATAGCAAATATAGCCGATATTCAAACAAGTTTTTACAAGGGGTTTCATCTCCCACGCTTTTTCTAGGTATCGGCAAGACAGCTCCTTGGCGTTTTTTGTTTTTCCGTCAGGCAATTCCATCCCTTCTGTGTAGTAATAATACCCCAAATTATTGTATGTTTCAGCACACGGGTTGATTTTTGCATACTTTTGGAACAATTGCTGTGCCTCAAAAAAATTTCCTTTTGCCAAAACTGACAAAGCATGTTCATTCATTTCTTTCGTATTCATATTGATTGATTTCCTTCCGGAACATACCAAGCAAGGTATTCCTTGCTTGGTATATCAAGACTTTTATTTTGGCCTTTTAAAAACTGGCGCTTTCCCTGCCCCTTCGCGTGTATGACCGCCTGGATATACATTGATATATCCTTTTCCATCAGGGCGATTCACATCCCAATGTCCTCCGCCATGGTCTTTTCCACTGCCAGTCGGAGCGGGAACCCAACGGTTTCCCTTGCTGTCTACCCAGCCTTTTTCCTTTCCATCCTTAACCTTTTTCTTGTCAACTCCTTTTTGGGGTGGAACATAACCATCTTCAGCAGTAGGTGGAACATCCGGCGTGACGACAATGTCTCCGTTAGGATCGAGTGGTCTTGTGTCCTCTGTCGGGTTGCTCGGTGCCTCATCAGGGGTTGGTTTGTCAAATATAGAATGAGAGAAACGAGAGACCCGGTAATTGGTCCGCTGCCCGGTGCTGTCCGTGAAGCTTTGGTAGGTATACAACTGCTCGTAGCTGAACGCTTCCGCCTGCAATACCTTTTCCGTCAGCCGGTAAAAGCCGTCATAGGTATACAAAAACGCTTTGTTCGCCCCTATTTGGTAAGCGATCAAATTGCCCGTGCCCGCTTCGTAAACAGCGGCGTACGCCACATCCTCGTTGAGGAAACCGTAACTGTCAACAGTGCGCCCCACCTGCCGGCCATAGTCGTCGTACAGGTAGCTGACCACACTGATCACTTCCGCCGTAGCCCCATCCTCTGTGTTTTTCAGAACCTGATGGATCAGCGCACCCGTGATCGCATCATAAGCATACTCGCACAACCGCCCGCTTTCATAGTCCCGATAGCTGACCAGATGCCCTTCACTGTTGTAGGCATACTCATACAGCACCGCATCGTCTTCACCGTGCTGGATGCCCACAACCCGCCCCAGCGCATCATAGGTATAGGATTCACTGAACCCATTGCCATAAGTCACGGATAGCAGCTTGCCGTTGTTGGGCTGGTGGGTATAGGTAGATAACATGCGTTATCTTGCTGACCCAACCTTAAGAATGAGATGATTAAGTGCGAAAAATCATTCTTTCAAAGACAATCCCAAATAAGAAAGTGCATTTTTTGCTCTTTTTTGAACATACGCATGTTCATCTTTCGCTAATATTCTTAAATACTTCTCATACCCTTCAGGTTGTCTGCGGTAGATAAGCTCTGCAAGCTGCCACCGAGCTTCGTGTTGCAGATGCTTCAAACCGATATGAATCAACCTTTGTTCAAATTGCTGTGGCAATTTTTTTTCAAGCATATCTAACACATCTTGCGTTTCGTTATCAAGAGCCATAATTGTCAAAATATCATCGATTTCTTTGTCTGTTAAAAAGTCTTTCTGAATGCTTTCACAACAATACTCTATCAAAAAATCAAAGTTTGGATAATTGAAAGGAGCTTTTTCACTTAATAGATCTATCCCATTTTTAGCATACTCCTCAGGCGTTATTTCTGCCCAAGCCCAAAAGTCCTGTAGCGATTGTAACATAAAAATACCTCACTTTTTGTTTTTCAGAAGTAAATATATAAAACATTGAGATCTTCTGCAAATGCCTCAAGGAAAAATAGGATAGCCATGTATGGTTCCACTACCGTCTATATGTACTTTTATAGTCCTTCCATCACTGGATTGGCCGATTCTTATTTTTCCTTGCCGTCTAGGAACTTCTTTCCCATTTTGCCAAGCCTCTTGTGTTTGTCTCACACCATTTTCGCCAGGCTTCCATTTTGATTTTTTAGGATCATTGTCATTGTTATGTCCAGGAACATGTTGTCCCTGCTTTCCAGCATTGACGGGCGGCGCATCCGGAATCTCGGAAACCTCTCCTTGGTTTGGAAGCTTTCCATCAGTGGAAGGAGCATCAGGAGAAGTGTCCGGAACTTCTTCAGGGGTTGGTTTGTCAAATAGTGAGTTTATTGCATCGCCAATCGTTTCTATGCCATCCATGATATCTTCAGTAGTATCATCCCATACATCCTGAAAATCTTTTGATGAAATAACTGCCACCGCTGCGCAAAACAAAACCAATCCTATGCCAGCGGGGATGGCGGCGGCCACGGCCGGAACTGTACCACTATGATCGACCCAATTAACTGGATTCTTTACGCAATAGGCATACATGTTGTAGCCAATCATCTCACCGGTAGGATTGATGTAGGTGTCCGCATTTAAAAACCTCCCGACCTCGGGGTCATAATACCGGCTGTTTAGGTAGTAAAAACCTGTTTCGGTATCATAGAAGTACCCGCGGTAGCGGAAAGGATTCATCTCGGCGACCCACTCCTGCCCGCTTGACCAACCCACCGTTTGGTTGCCCCAAGCGTCATAGGTATAGGTGGCCACGACACTGCCCGCCGCATTGGTCAGAGCGACGACATCCCCCTGCAGGTTCTTGACATAGTAATAGGTCTGGTCCACCCTGTAATCGGTGAGGTTGCGATTCATGCACTCAATGTACCGCATGGAGACCGGCGCGCCCGACTCGTCATAGGTAAACTGCAAGAGATAGTACACCGTATCGGTCTGCCCGCCTGCGGTTTCCTGCTTTTCATAGGCAATCGCCTGTATCTGTGTGCCGTCCAGCGTGTACTCATAGCGAATGCCGTCCACAACCTTAGCTATCCGGATGCCGTCGCCGTTGTACTCATAAGCGGCAACATCGCCGAACCTGTCCTGAACCCCCGTTAGCTGCCGTCCATTTTCCCAGGTGAGCTCATAGTCTATATATAGCCAGGGGTTACCGATGCTGGTGCCCATGCCGTCATACGTGTCAATGGCCTGCCCATCGTATGAAACCAGCAGATCCCCCCAGCCGTAGGAGGAAGGGATATACCCATAGTCAATGGTTTGCAGGGGTGCGGTAGGATTGACCGCTCTGGTATAGGGGTAGATGCTTTTGCTTAGAATGTTGCCGGCACTGTCGTAGGTATATACATAGGTGCGTCCTAACTGCTGGTTATCCTCGCGGAGCAGTTGCCCGTTGTCGTCATAGCTGTAGAAGATGTCTTTTGTCTGCTGTGTGAGGACGTCTAAGATATGCACACTGGTGATGTTGCCCATGGCGTCATAAGTATAGGAGCTCTCTGTATCGTATGTAGCGACATCGGCATTGGTCATGACAGTGTTGTTAAAAGAGGAAATCCGGTAGTTCGTCCGCTGCCCGGTGCTGCCCGTGAAGCTTTGGTAGGTATACGATTGCTCGTAGCTAAACGCTTCCGCCTGCAATACCTTTTCCGTCAGCCGGTAAAAGCCGTCATAGGTATACGAAAACGCTTTGTCCGCCCCTATTTGGTAAGCGATCAAATTGCCCGTGCCCGCTTCGTAAACAGCGGCGTACGCCACATCCTCGTTGAGGAAACCGTAACTGTCAACAGTGCGCCCCACCTGCCGGCCATAGTCGTCGTACAGGTAGCTGACCACACTGATCACTTCCGCCGTAGCCCCATCCTCTGTGTTTTTCAGAACCTGATGGAGCAGCGCACCCGTGATCGCATCATAAGCATACTCGCACAGCCGCCCGCTTTCATAGTCCCGATAGCTGACCAGATGCCCCTCGCTGTTGTAGGCATACTCATACAGCACCGCACCGTCTGCGCTGTGCTGAATGCCCACAACCCGCCCCAGCGCATCATAGGTATAGGATTCACTGAACCCATTGCCATAAGTCACGGATAGCAGCTTGCCGTTGTTGGGCTGGTAGGTATAGGTGGCCAATGTGTCGTTCCCGGCATGAATGCTGGTGATGTTGCCGAAAGTATCATAGAGAAAAACATAGCGAGTCGAGCTTGTGGTGATACTGTACAGGCGTTGCGTCAGGTCATAGGCATAGACAACACTCGGCTGCGAGTAGTCCGGGTAAAAGATGCCGTTTGCAACAGAACCCCCTCGCACCGAACTCCGGTTTCCATACTCATCATAGGTGTACCCCAGGGCACTGTCGTCAGGGTAGAGAACATACGCCACCCTGCCGCGTTGGTCATAGCCATAGTGCGTTTCCTGCCCCGCCTCGTTTTCATAGGAAGTCACATACCCGAATAGCCCGCCCTGGTAAAGGGTGTCGGTGTAGTAGGTATACCCCGACCGTATTTGTTGGTTGGATTCCAGCCACCCCTCCGCGGATAGATACAAGTACGAGGTAATCGTCTCGACGAGCTGCCCCATATCGTTGTACTCATTTTCGTTTTGCAGCTCGGTTTTGACAGGGCTGCCCGGAGAGTTGTATTGGCTGACCACACTTTCCAGGTTGTAAGAGGCGTCATAGGACAAGTCATACTCACTGTCAATAGCGGTGGTATACCCGACAGGGTAAGGGTTGTCGCCACTATAAGCATAGGAAACAGAGGTGCCGTTAGAACTTGCGGTACCGGTCAGATTGCCCTTTTCGTCGTAGGTATAGGCAGTATACAGCCCGCTGCCCCTGACCAGCGAAATCTGGTCAAAGCAGGCCTCACCTCTATTATAATTATAAACGCACCGAATGTCAATTTGCCGCACATACTTATCGGGAGCAGTTGTAAAGCTGCCCGAGAGGTACTGCCAGCCCTCGTACTGCCAGTTGAAAGAAAAACTGAAGGTTTGCGTTGAATCGCCCGCATAGACAACATACGCTTGCAAAGCAAAATTGCTATTGGAGCCATCCGCAGGCAGCGAGTTGGCCTTGCCCCAGCCCGAAATCACAAACCGTTCAGAAGCCCCCGAGTTAGGCGGAAACGCGTCCGCCGCGGTGTCATCGGGGGAATAGGCCCTAAATCATCAACAATACCTTCCTAAAATACACAACTTAACTTAATTGATTATTTTTGGCCTCTGATATGTGTAACAGGAAGTTTTTTTGCTCCGCTACAGCGAACACAGCAATAATCAATAAAGTTAAATAGAGTGAAGTGTACAAAAATAGTTGATGGAGCAAGGGACCTAGTTCAAAGAATGAATAAACAAGCACACGAGGAATGTGAATAAGAAGTACACAGATGGAAGACTTGAGGATAAATTTAAGCAGATATGAAACAGGAAGATCGTTTTTCAGATAAAAAGCACACCATTGAAACAAACATATCATTTGAGCCACTGGAATCCAACGCAATATCCGTTGAGATTGAAAATGCGAGTTGAATTGAGAGGAAACCAGCAATTTTCCATCTTCCATATGGAATGGATTTGCATCGAAAAGCATTTGCGATGCACTCTCTTTTTTTTCGGCTTCAAATTTTTCCTGATTCATAATAACAAAAATGCCTATTAACAAAAAAGATAAATAAACTAAGATGAAATTCAAAGCAGTATAAAAAAACGGGGTGAATTCAAGGGATTCAAAAAAGAGCTGTAGCAGGTAGAATAATGTTAATATAGGAAGCAAAGCTATGACTATATTAAAAAGTTTTTTCAATGGTAAAGAGTGTTTAATGCAGTATGCAAACCAAGTAAAGAAAAAAATGCAATGAATGATGGGAATCCATATTAGTATTTTCTGCGTATGAATTTTCATAAAATCTAATTTCTCCTTAATAAAAAACAATTTTAACAAAGTTGAAGGGGGTGATATTTACAATACTATATATGTCATTATTCAAACTATCGCTATGCACAGTTACCGCAGATTCTGAAATGCGGAATTAGCTACATGCTATGTTTGGTGATGCAAAAGCTTTTATAGGCGAAATCTTCCATGGAATTGGCGGTAAACACCTCGATCACTATCTGCATGAGTTATAGGGTTTTTAGGTGTTATGCTAAAAACCCTTGAACTTTTGTTAAAAACGGTCGAATGGCGACTGTGTTTAAAGGTAGGCAACAATTAGCTTTGTTAAGCAATTGCTCTATCTGCGCACAGAGGGGGCCTATTTCCTTTTTGTTACACTTATACCTGCGCCAACACCGTTTGCACAACCCAAAGAGAAACCATTTCCCAATCGGAGTTTTCCTCCGATTGCACCAACCTCAAGCGAAAGCTCAACTTTTGTGTCCCCAAAGCTGAGAGCAATGCTTGGACTCCATATGCTTGCCATAGCCCCCAAGGATACTACACCATTCTGATGCATAGCAACAGCCTCTATGTGACCAAAGTCCAGCAAAGAAAAGTCGATGAAATTCCCTTCCCACCCCCCAGTATAAAAATCCGCTTCCAGTCCTCCTAAACCAAAACTTCCCTCTGTAGGATCAAATGATGGGGGTGTAACTGAATAGGAAAATATTTGTTCATGAAAAGCATTGTCATTACCGAAACGATGATTATCGTATAAAGCTTGATTCGATAAGTTTTGTTCAATCCATTTAGTAGCATCATTATAAGCTCCTGCAACCCATTCAGTAGCATCATTATAAGCTCCTGCAACCCATTCAGTAGCATCATTGTAAGCGTTACCAACCCGTTCCGTAAAGTCCTCCCACCATTTATATCCAAAGGGGTCAATGCGCATAACGGGATTATTCCCACAGTACGCATACATATTATTGCCCAGCAGCCCTTGCCCGGTGGAAACATATCCATCCGCGCTAATAAACCTCCCGACCTCGGGGTCATAATACCGGCTGTTTAGGTAGTAAAAACCTGTTTCGGTATCATAGAAGTACCCGCGGTAGCGGAACGGATTCATCTCGGCGACCCACTGCTGCCCGGTGGACCAGCTCACGGTCTGGTTGCCCCACGCATCATAGATGTAAATGGCAACAATGCTACCCGCCGCGTTGGTCAGTGCAACCACATCCCCCTGCATGTTTTTAACATAGTAGTAGGTCTGGTCCACCCTGTAAGTCAAGGTGGCGCCCTTGCGCTCAATGTACCGCATGGAAGCAGGCGAGCCCGACTCGTCATAGGTAAATTGCAGTAGGTAATACACGGGATAGGTAACGCCGCCCGCGGTTTCCTCTAATTCATAGGCAATCGCCTGCACTTGTGTGCCGTCCAGCGTGTACTCATAGCGAATGCCGTCCACAACCTTAGCTATCCGGATGCCGTCGCCGCTGTACTCATAAGCGGCAACATCCACGCCGCCCGCCTGAATCTCCGTGAGCTGCCTGCCATTTTCCCAGGTGAAATCATAACCCAAGTAGCTGACAGGGTTGCCGACACCGTCGTAGGTAATCGTCTGCCCGTCATACGAGGTCAGTCGGTCTCGCCAGTACTCCCCGGCATCATATCCGTAGGTAATGGTTTGCAAGGGAGCGGTGGGATTGGTCACCCTGGTATAGTTGTACACCTTTTTCGTGAGGATGTTGCCTGCCTTGTCATAGGTGTACACATAGGTCTGCCATAGCTGCTGGTTGTCCTCACGGAGCAACTGCCCACTGTCATCATAGGTGTAGTAGATGTCCATGATCTCTTGCGCATTGCTGTCTATGATGCTGTTCTGGATGATGTTGCCCATGGCGTCATAAGTATAGGAGCTCTCTGTATCGTATGTAGCGACATCGGCATTGGTTTTGACAATATTGCTAAAAGAAGAAACCCGGTAGGTAGCCCGCTGCTGCCCGGTGCTGTCCGTGAAGCTTTGGTAGGTATACAACTGCTCGTAGCTGAACGCTTCCGCCTGCAATACCTTTTCCGTCAGCCGGTAGAAGCCGTCATAGGTGTAGGAAAATTGCTTGTCTAAGCCGAGCTGGTAAGCGATCAGGTTGCCCGTCCCCTCCTCATACACCGCAGCGTAGTCTGTCCCCTCATTGATATCCCCAAAGCTGTCAAGAGAGCGTCCAACCTGCCGCCCGAAGTCGTCATACAGGTAGCTGACCACACTGACAACTGCCATCTCGTCCCCGTCAAACTCTTTGAGCACTACGTGAAGCAGGGAAGAGGTGAGCGCATCATAGGCATACTCATACAGCAGATTGTTTTCATGGTCCCGATAGCTGACCAGATGCCCCTCGCTGTTGTAGGCATACTCATACAGCACCGCACCGCCCGAACCGCATAATAAGGAACATCCTCAAAACCACGCACATTTAATCGGAAGCCATACGATGTGGCTACCTGCACCTGCAGGGCGACAATGCCCCCCTGCAGGTGCTTGGCATAGCAAGCCTGATCAATATCTAGCCCCGGCGGGCTTAGGTACTGTCTTTATCCAATCACATAGGTTCTCAATGTGCAGGGTTTCCAGTTGTTCGGTATATTCCTCAACGGTATAGGGACCATGAATCATGTCATTCTCCGCATCAATCAGATAATACGAAGGATTTGAAGCATCCAACTCTTCAATAACGACATCATGATAAGACAAGCTTTCATCCACAGGCAGTCTTTTAATGCCGATATAGGATTCATTGTAGCAAAACTCCAACACATATCTATTGATGATACGGTTAGTCTTGCTTCCAGTTCGCTTTCCAACCTCTATGTCCTGTGAATTTACATACCATATTTCATAGCCATTTGGCAATTTGTCGTAAATCCAATCGTCCACTCCAGGCAAACAGGACATAAACATCCCAATAGCCAGCATCATTAACGAAACAAATTTTATTTTATTTCCACTTGGTTTTATAGACATAATTTGCCTCCCACTTGTATTCAGCGCCTAAGTTCTGTTCTTGTAACCAAAATCCAAAATTATTTAGCAAGCTTCCCAAACCATCGCCTGCTTCATCACCAGTATTAAAATTGTATGTATCGGATACTTTTACATCTACAACATATCGTGTTTTTGTCATTTTGAAAATCCAAAATCCGGTTGTTTTGGTTTCCTTTACGATAGAGACTTCATAGGTTGCCTGTCGGATCCCCAACCACAAATCCGTTTCGTTGGCATCAAAGACAACTGTACCACTGCCATACTCTTCGCCATTTTCAAACTTTTCAATTTCTTCATCAATTTTTTCTTGCATTGTGTTCGATTTTTTCAATTTTTTGGATACAATCGACTTTTTATTTAATACCAGATCCTTGCCTTTCCCCAAAAACCAGCGAGTGAGCAAAAGCCTTGCAACTTTCAATGGTGCCGTTCCATTGCCATCGACCAGACGAACGGGGTTGTTTTCGCAATAAGCAAAGAGGTTGTCACTCAACAGCGTTCCGGTTGCCCCTAAATAGTTAGGCGAATCCGCACTAATAAACCTCCCGACCTCCGGGTCATAATACCGACTGGTCAGGTAATAGAACCCCGTCTCGGTATCATAGAAATACCCGCGGTAGCGGAACGGATTCATCTCGGCGACCCACTGCTGCCCGGTGGACCAGCTCACGGTCTGGTTGCCCCACGCATCATAGGTGTAGGTGGCCACGACACTACCCGCTGCGTTGGTCAGTGCAACCACATCCCCCTGCATGTTTTTAACATAGTAGTAGGTCTGGTCCACCCTGTAAGCAAGGGTGCCCTTGCGTTCAATGTACCGCATGGAGACCGGCGCACCCAACTCGTCATAGGTAAACTGCAGCAGGTAATACACGGGATAGGTAACGCCGCCCGCGGTTTCCTCTAATTCATAGGCAATCGCCTGCACTTGTGTGCCGTCCAGCGTGTACTCATACCGAACGCCGTCCACAATTTTCGCTATCCGGATGCCGTCGCCGCTGTACTCATAAGCGGCAACATCCACGCCGCCCGCCTGAATCCCCGTGAGCTGCCTGCCATTTTCCCAGGTGAAATCATAACCCAAGTAACTGACAGGGTTGCCGACGCCGTCGTAGGTAATCGTCTGCCCGTCATATGAGGTCAGTCGGTCTCACCAGTACTCCCCGGCATCATATCCGTAGGTAATGGTTTGCAAGGGAGCGGTGGTAGACATAGGTCTGCCATAGCTGCTGGTTATCCTCACGGAGCAGTTGCCCCTGGCTGTCATAAGCATAGTAGCGTAAAAAAGATCATTTTAACGATTTTTGTTCATACACAAGAAACCCTTTGTCCCATTTTTTTCTATATAAGGTTATGTGGCTTTTCCAGTAACTTTTTGGAATTGAAAAACGATTTTCCGCAATAATATTTGGCAAACAATGAACTGCATCGACTAAATCAAGCGCTATATTAAAATGATTTGACATGAGGACAGAAAATAATTCGTCGCAAACTTTAACTAGCAGTTCAGTGATGCTTTTCTTTTTAAGTACGGCATCATACATATAGAGGTTTTCGTGAAACGCAAAATACCATTTTTCAGCATCTATATGGGGTATTTTTGAAATAGCATTTCTTATTTGATTGTTTTCATACCCATATTCGACAGATAAAACAGTTTTTATTGCTTGAAGGATAGCAGTATTTTTATCATATTCGATATCTGACCTCATTCTTGTAAATACTGCAGAGATATCATGCAAGTCATGTATTCCAATCATTATCTATACCTCACAAATACATCTACGCTACGCCCATACCGAATTGCATTCGCTACTCTATGGTGTCCATCATATATGATACCGTTACTATATACATCGATAGCTAAATCCCTTCCGTATTTTTCAGCTCCTGCTAATTTTGAAGGCAACAATGTTCGCCCGTTGGGGATTAGTGTCTTGGGATTAACACCAATTTGAGTAGTTCCTACTTGTTGTCCCGTTTGAAATGATCTTCCAACGCCATTAGCCTTGGTTGCTGCATTGTTAGCAATTTTATTTCCTATTCCTTTCGAAGCACCTGCAAGCACACCTGCTGTAATTCCAGCTACCAATACACCTTCAAGTGTAGGGTCCTTCCCATTAACAAGTTCTGTTGCTGCGTATGTAACCGATCCAACCGCGCCATGGACAAGCCCTGTAGCTAACGCTCCCATTCCAGGTGCTGCGGCAGTGATTGCACCTGTTAATGCACCAGAGGCCGCTGAAATCCCAACTTCACCCCAATTGATACCATTGCCGCTAACTGCTTGAGCAACAATGCTTGAGATTCCGCCAATTAACCCGCCGATAACTGCCCCGCCAACGATATGCCAAAATTGTCCATTGCTGTCGGCACGCACAATGGGGTTATTGTCACAGTAAGCGAATAAGTTCTTGTCATGGTTAGGGAAATCAAAAGAAGACGAAAGAACATCCGTAGTATCTGCGTTAATAAACCTCCCGACCTCGGGGTTATAATACCGGCTGTTTAGGTAGTAAAAACCTGTTTCGGTATCATAGAAGTACCCGCGGTAGCGGAACGGGTTTAGCTCGGCGATCCACTCTTGCCCGGGATAATCATTGACCGTCTGGTTGCCCCATGCATCATAGATGTATGTGGCAACAATGTTACCCGCCGCATTGGTCAGGGCGACAACATCCCCCTGCATGTTTTTAACATAGTAGTAGGTCTGGTCCACCCTGTAAGTCAAGGTGGCGCCCTTGCGCTCAATGTACCGCATGGAGACCGGCGCGCCCGACTCGTCATAGGTAAACTGTAGCAGATAATACACGGGATAGGTAACGCCGCCTGCGGTCTCCTGCTTTTCATAGGCAATCGCCAGCACTTGTGTGCCGTCCAGCGTGTACTCATAGCGAATGCCGTCCACAATCTTAGCTATCCGGATGCCGTCGCCGCTGTACTCATAAGCGGCAACATCCACGCCGCCCGCCTGAATCCCCGTGAGCTGCCTGCCATTTTCCCAGGTGAATTCATAGCCTACATATAGCCAAGGAGTTCATTGCTTGCTTGGACTTAAGGGTTACTTACAAAACGACTATGTTTGCATAAAATGATTTTTAAATACTTCCAAGGCATTTAAGTATGTTTGGCAGTAATCATTCATTTCCTTGCTTAAATTTTTTTTTAAGAGAATTTGAAGTTTTTTAGTATAATCGCTATCAAATATCACACTCTCCCCATCGCCCCAAGGTGAGAACCGAGGGTCAATTTTATGATTTTTTAGTAAGTCATGGGCAAACATATACCCTATTTCATAACATTCTAAAAGATCAATTTTTTCATCATTGTCATGCTCTTTTATATAATCTGGAATTGGAATGTTTATCAATGCACGAACTGTTTTCCGTTCAATCTTATTCAATTCTCTCATAGCAATCACCCTTGATACATGAATGAGCGTAGCCGGTAGTACCGCTCGATGACTTGTTGCAGGTTTTCCGCCTCGTTGTATGCCTCATAGGACACATACTCCAACCGTGCGAATCCACCCGTGACACTGATGTCCAGCTTCGCCCCAAACTCCACCGGTGCTTTTGCCTTGCCCCTCACAATCGGACGAACATAAGGCTGCGAAAGGCTTACAATCCTGTTCGGAACGCTGTGTATACGGTTTTGGTGCATCAAAAGCTGCTGTTCATAGAGCTTCCCGATGGTTTCGAGCAACTGTGTATCGGTTGTCAACCCCTGTTGCCGATATCGCTCAATATGACTCAGATTGCGCCCCCAATAACCCAGCTGTCTGCCTATTCCCAAACGGATTTCTTTGACAGTCTTTCTGCGCTTGCGGATGGTTTTCAGGTAGTCCTTGCGCGCCTTTTTGCTGTTTTAGCCCTTTTTCCTTGCACCTATTATACCACAAATTCCCGGTTTCGTCAGCATTTATAAGAGGTTTTTAGTTATTCAGTAGGCATTTTGTATGGCAGGTTTTTTCTGAGGGCCGGGGCTTGCCCGGCACTCTCGCTCCACGGCGAAATTTGTGCAATGTGATCAAAAGAACAGGGAATTTTTCGGAACCTTGGATTGCAGGCTATCTTGGAATCAAGTGCGTGTTTGGTCATCCCTTGTCAGTGGTTTTGATGTATCCCGCCATGACGGGATAAAGCTTCCTTCATCGCACAAAGCACCATCCGGCAGCAGTACCTAAAACAGCACAGCAGAACAAAGTTTCGTGCTGTCTTTGGTTTGTCTTCAAGCCCTGACGGCGGCCGTCACATCATCGGCGGCGATGCCGCAGTAGTGGTAGAGGTTGCACTTTTCGGTGGGGGAGGCGAAGTGGTCCTTGATCGCCAACACCCGGTAGTGCCCGGAAAAGGAGGGGTCGGACTGGCGCAGCAGGTCGCCGATGATCATGCCCGCGCCGCCGTTATAGATCCCCTCTTCCAAGAAAACAATGGGCTTATCTTTGGGCAGAATCGGTAACAGACGTGCCAGCGTCGCCTCATAGGGCTTGAGCTTTTCCAGCAAAATCAGTCCGCAGGCCACCCCCTGCCCCGCTAATTGTTCCTTGGCCAAAATGGCTTCCTCGACAATCGCGCCGTAAGAGATCACGACCGCATCCAGGGCCGTGGGGTCTGTGAAATCGGCGCGCACCCCTTGGAACGGGTCGCCCTGTTCCTCCTCGGACTTCCCAAAAAAGGTCTCGACAATCAGGGGGTTGTCACAGGCGTTCGGGTAGCGGATGGCCAAGGGGCCCTCAAACTCTTTGGAGGCTTCGAGCGCACGCTGCAGAGAGGTAAGTGTCGCCGGCGCCCACAGGGTGATATCGGGGATATGTGAGAGAAACGCCACATCAAAAATTCCGTGGTGGGTCGCCCCGTCCGAGACCGCCAGTCCCGCGCGGTCAATGCACAGCCGGACCGGCAACTTTTGCAGGGCGATGTCGTGCAGGATATTGTCATACCCCCGCTGCAGGAAGGTGGAGTAAATGGCGGCGTAGGGCTTCATACCCGCGGCTGCCAGCCCCGCCGCAAAGGTGAGCGCGTGCGCCTCCGCGATGCCCACATCAAAGAGGCGGTGGGGGTACTTTTCGGCAAAGCAGGAGAGCCCGGTGCCGGATTTCATAGCTGCCGTGACGGCGCAAATCCGTTCGTCCTCCCCGGCCAGCCGGCACAGCTCATCCCCGAGGACCTCGTGAAAAGTCCTGCCTTTGCTGGGACAGGCCCGTACACTGTGAAAGTCACCCGGATGGTCTTCTGCCGGCTGATATCCCTTGCCTTTTTTGGTTTTGATGTGTACCAGCGTTGCCTCGCCCTTCCTTTTTGCCTGCCGCAGCGCTCTTTCCAGGCGGTGGTAGTCGTGGCCGTCCAGCGGCCCCATGTAGAACAGGCCCATCTCCTCGAAATAGTTGGAGTGGTACAGTCTGTTTTTCAGCGCAATTTTGATGCGCAAAAAGAAGCGGAACAGGGGCTTGCCAAGGAGGGGGATGCGCCGCAGGAACTTCGCGGTTCCCCGCTTGAGCCGATCGTAGGAGTCAGAGGTGCGCAGGCGGGCAAGGTATTTGGCAAAGGAGCCGGTGTTGGGGCTGATGGACATCTCGTTTTCATTCAGCACGACCACGAGGTTCAGCCCCTTTGAACAATTGTTGAGCGCCTCGTGCACCAT
>Ga0265293_10003428_pt1 | contig 29461 bp, 24 predicted proteins | sample Munlanlewell138R_FD_192505 | JGI IMG/M metagenome (GOLD analysis project Ga0265293, IMG submission 192505) | Leachate microbial communities from a municipal landfill in Southern Ontario, Canada - Leachate well 138R | ecosystem: Engineered > Solid waste > Landfill > Unclassified | place: Canada... | reverse complement strand
GATTTTTCCACTTAATAGGATAGTACTGGATAAACTGGTCATGCTCAACTCCAGCATCCATCTTCTCGATGATAGCATCTCCTATTTTTTTTAGAACCTCTTTATCACTAATGGCGTAAACTACCCATGGTTGCATATTTGCTCCACTAGGTGTCATGCCAGCAGCGTTTAAGATTTTTTCTTGGATCTCTCTAGGAACACTCCTTGAGTGGTATGCTCTTTTTGATGAGCGAGTTGTAATAGCTTCTAAGATTGTAGGCAAAACAGATCCTTGGGAGTTAAGATTTTAATAGTATAAGTTTGATTATAATATAAAATAGCTAAGTTATCACTAAATGAACTTTTAGTAGCAAGTGACTAAAAGAACTTGACATAGTTACACTCAACTTGATATAATATTACCAACTTACAGATGGAGAAATTTATGAACACTAACAACATTTTTGAAAAACTAACACACAACATGACAGAAGCTATAGAGTCCTCAGTGTCACTAGCACTTCACAACAAAAACCAGGAGGTTGTAGGTTTGCACTTTTTTTGGGCAATGCTAACTAACTCAAACTCAGTGCTAAACCAGATGTTTAACAAGATGAACATAGATAAAACTGCAATAGAGCTTGATGTAAGAAGTATGAGTGAAAAACTCCCAAAATCTTCAAGTGTGACAAAAGAGACTATTAAACTCTCGCGTGAATTTGTCTCCTCACTAGAAAATGGTGCTGGACTTATGACAAAAAATGGTGATAAGTTCTTAGCCGTAGATACTTACTTGCTTGCAAACTTAAAAAATGAACCATTTGCAAGCATACTTAAAAAATATACGGATATAACAGAACTAGCAAAAACTATAGAAGCTGCAAGAAAGGGAGCAAAGATAGATTCTCAAAGCTCAGATGAGACGCTAGAATCTTTAGCTAAGTACGGTATAGACCTTACTGCTGAGGCAAAAGAAGGAAAACTCTCTCCTGTAATTGGGCGAGATGAAGAGATAACAAGAATGATGCAGATACTCATCAGAAAGACAAAAAACAATCCTATGCTCTTAGGTGAACCTGGAGTTGGTAAAACTGCTTTGGTTGAGGGATTGGCTCAACGTATAAGTGATAACAAAGTTCCGACATCACTTCAAAACAAAAGAGTTGTAGCACTTGATATGAGTGCACTAATTGCTGGTGCAAAGTATAGAGGTGAGTTTGAAGATAGATTGAAATCTGTTATAGATGAGGTTAAAAAGAGTGGAAATGTCATCCTCTTTATAGATGAGATTCACACAATTGTAGGTGCTGGTGCATCTGAGGGGAGCATGGATGCTGCAAATATCCTAAAGCCAGCTCTAGCCCGAGGTGAGCTTCATACTATTGGTGCTACGACTCTAAAAGAGTATAGAAAGTATTTTGAAAAAGATATGGCACTTCAAAGAAGGTTCTTGCCTATTACCCTTGATGAGCCAACTGTTAACCAATCCCTTCAAATATTAAGAGGGATAAAAGAACGACTAGAAACGCATCATAATGTTACCATCACAGATAGTGCCTTAGTAGCAGCGGCTAGACTCTCAGACAGATATATCGCAGATAGATTTCTACCAGATAAAGCCATAGACCTTATAGATGAAGCGGCAGCTGAACTTAAGATGCAGATAGAGTCTGAACCAAATGCACTAGGCTCTGCAAAGAGAAAAAGCTCGGAGCTTCAAGTAGAAAAAGAGGCTCTGAAGATGGAAAAAACTCCTGCAAATGAGAAGAGACTTGTAGAGATAGAAAAAGAGTTAGCAGATGTAGGTGAAGAGGTTAGAACACTCGAAGCTCAGTTTGCTACAGAAAAAGAGGTTTTTGAGAGAATCTCAGAGATTAAAAATGAGATTGAAAAAAAGAGAAAAGAGGCGCATCTTGCAAAGTCAAACTCTGAGTTTAACCGAGCTGCTGAGATAGAGTATGGTGAAATTCCAGCTCTTTTAGAAGAAGAAAAAAAGATAAATGAGAAATGGGCAAAGATGCAAGAAGAGGGCACACTTCTTAAAAATAGTGTTGATGAAGAAGCCATAGCATCCATCATCTCAAGATGGACTAAAATCCCAGTAAACAAGATGCTCCAAGGTGATAAAGAGAAGATTTTAAATGTAGAAGAGGAGTTAAACCGAGATGTTGTGGGACAAGAAAAAGCTACACATGCGGTCGCTCGTGCCATCAAGAGAAACAAAGCTGGGCTATCAAGCGAGAACACTCCAATAGGTAGCTTTTTATTTCTTGGTCCAACAGGAGTTGGTAAGACTCAGACAGCAAAGTCACTTGCAAAGTTCTTGTTTGATAGCGAAGACGCGCTCATTAGAATAGATATGAGTGAGTATATGGAAAAACATGCAGTATCACGATTAGTGGGCGCAGCTCCAGGATATGTTGGTTATGAAGAGGGAGGACAACTCACAGAAGCAGTTAGAAGAAAGCCATATAGCGTAGTGCTTTTTGATGAGGTAGAAAAGGCTCATCCAGATGTATTTAACATGCTTTTGCAAGTTTTAGATGATGGAAGGCTTACAGACAACAAGGGAGTTACAGTTGATTTTAGTAACACCATTATCATACTAACTTCAAATATTGCTAGTGATAAAATTATAAATAATCCATCATCAGCAGAACTAGATGCTATGGTTATGAGTGAGTTAAAGCAAGCGTTTAAACCAGAGTTTTTAAATAGACTTGATGATATTGTTATCTTTAACGCACTTGCAAAAGAGCAAATAATTGGGATTGTTGATATCTTTTTTGAAGATATACGCAAAAAAGTTGAGCAAAGAGATATAGAACTATATCTAAGCGATGAGGCAAAAGCTTATATAGCAGAAGCTGGATTTGACCCTGTTTATGGAGCTAGACCGCTTAAGCGTGCTCTCTATGAGATAGTAGAAGATAGACTTGCAGAGCTTATACTTGAAGGTAAGGTTGACGAGGGTTCAAAGGTCTATTTTGATATAAAAGATGGCGAGATTGAGGTAAGAGTAGAGAAGTGATAGCTATGAAATATATAGCAATCTTTTTCATATTTTCGCTAAGTCTTTTAGCTTGTACGGGTGACTGCATGAGTTGTCATCCAAAGCTTGTGCCGACCATACATGAGGATGAGAGACACAGGCCAATGCTAACTTGTATCAACTGCCATTCTGCCGAGCCTAGTGCTATGGCTGAGTGTGGAGATGACTGCTTTTCATGTCACCCTATGTCAAAGATAAATAAACCAAATATTAAAGAACATGATGTGATTCAAGGCTGTAGAGATTGTCATGTTGGGCAAAATGAGAAGCTCTTTGATACTGCTTCGCCATTTGATCAATCAAGTGGTGACTCTTTAAAAGATTTTTTAATCAATTAGATAAGGAATATGCTTCTTTATCTCTTGAGGCTTACCTATATAATAACCCTGCGCAAAATCAACATTTAAGCTCTTTACAACATCTAAAATCTCTTTAGAAGAGACAAACTCCGCAATGGTGTGAATCTTTAGCTTATGTGCTAATCCTACAATAGTTGAGACCATAAGCTGAGAGTTTATATCTCTATCTATATTTGAGATGAGTGAAGAGTCTATCTTTATATAGTCTATTGGTAGATTTAGAACGTGAGAGAAGTTAGAATATCCAGAGCCAAAATCATCTAAGGCTATTTTTATTCCATAAGAGCGCACTTTTACACAAAAATCATAAACTCGCTTATAATCATTAAACTCCTCAGTCTCAAGCAGTTCTATCGTTAAGTTATGATTGTGTTCAAACTCATCAAACTTACTATATAGCATCTCTAGGGTTCTGTCGTTTTCTATATCTTCCATAGATATGTTTATGGAGCAGTGTATATCATACTTTGAAATTGCCTCAAAAGTATTTTTTATGACAGCTTTTGTAATCTTATAGTAGATGCGGTTTTGTTTTGCTACATCTAAAAATCTAAAAGGTGCAATAATACTTCCATCCTTATCTCTTATCCTCACAAGTGACTCATACTTTGTCTCTAAAAATGCATTTTGTATCGCTGAGATGGGTTGAAAATAAGATATAACATTGTCATTTTCTAATGCAAATGAGAGCTTTTCATGGCACTCCATATCCTCTTTGTGAAGTTTTTCTAGCTCTTTGTCGTCGTTAAAGATAGACATTCCAACATTTCGCTTCTTTGCATCTTTGAGTGCCATATCAGCATAGGCCATCATCTTTTTAGAGCCACTAAAAGCCAAGCCTGCACTCATCATAAAGTTGAATTTTTTGTCTTCGTAGATAAAGCTCTCTCTTTTGTAACAATTTAGAATATCTTCTATTTTTTTTATAAAAAGCGTGTTATTGAGTTTTATAGAATCTTTTACTGCAATAACAAATTCATCTCCGCCAATGTGGTATAAAAAAGTGCTACTGTCACTAATCTTGGAATTTAAAAAATCTGCACTTAGTTTAAGTGCAATATTTCCTATATCTTCTCCATATACATCATTGAATTTTTGAAACTTATCTATATTTAGAAGTGCCATCTGTTTAAATTCATAGGTATTAGAGTCTTCTAAAAGTCTATTTCTATTTGGTAGGGCGCTTAAGAAATGGGTATAGGTATTTAACTCTAGCTCAGCAGTTTTTTTAGATATCTCTTTTTCTAAGTCATTACTATATTTTAGCAGTTTTGAGTGCATATTTTTGTGATGCTTCTCATTTTTTTTGCCAAGTAAAAGCCGTTTTTGCGTCTCTCTATATCTCCAAAGTAGTTTATACAAAGCAAATAATAAAATAGTAATAGCTGTTATGGAGATATAGAGCATATACTTTTGAGATTTTAAATTTGCTTCTAATTTAGTAAAAATTTGTTCTTTTATGTGTGTAGATTTTAACATTTCGTCTGTAAAATCTATGCTCTTTACATTAAGAAATAGAGAGTAGCTTAGGAGCAATAAGCTAATGGAGACGCTTGTTAACAGTTTTTTATTAAAGTTCACTTATTCTCCATTGAGGCAACTAATAGATAGCAGATAATATTTTTGATAGACAATTATAATCACATGATTGTTAAATATATGTTAAATGGACAAGGACTAACCTTAATCACACTTTAAGTAACTTTTATGTAACATTGCGAACTTAATTTTAAAGAAGGATATGTCGTGAAAAGAACATACCAAGCTCACAATACACCTAGAAAAAGAACTCATGGGTTTAGAACTAGAATGGCTACTAAAAATGGTCGTAACTTAATTAATCGTCGTCGTGCAAAAGGTCGTAAAAAATTGTCAGTTTAGGCGGTTTTTATACCCTAAAGCAACATAAAGAATTCCAGCACATATATAAAAAAGGCAGAAGCATTCACTCTACGAATCTTGTTCTTTTTTATCTCCCAAAAGCAAATCTTCGCTATGTTGGTTTTACTGCAACTAAAAAAATTGGTAATGCAGTAAAAAGAAATAGAGCAAAGAGAAGACTTAGGTCTCTTTTTTGCGAGTACTCCGAATCTCTCAAAGATGCTACATATATATTCGTAGCGAAAATAGCTATCAATGAAGCATCTCATCAACAACTACAAAGTGACTTTAAAAAAGTTCTCCAAAAGTCTAAAAGTATTGAAGAACTAGATAAATGTTAAGAAAAATTTTACTTAAAATTTTATGGCTTTATCAGAAGTTTTTTACTCTCATCGGCTTTGGAAGTTGTAGATACTACCCATCTTGTAGTGAATATGCAAGAATTCATTTTGAAAATAATTCTATTTCAAGTGCTTTTTACCACACTTTGATTAGAATACTGCGTTGTAATCAACTATTTATTGGCGGCATAGAATATCCTTTGCTTAACAAGCTCATAACAAAGCCCAAAATACTTGATGTTGATTCTATAAAATATTGGCTGGTTCCAGATAAAAAAAACCGCTTTTATATAATAAAAAATTTTTCTTACAAAGGGTGAATGTGTTAGATAAAATGACACCAAATCAAAGACTAATGCTAGCAGTAGCAGCGTCTATAATCTTTTTCGTAGCTTATACAGCAATTTTTCCACCAGCGGAGCCACAACAAGAAGTGGCAAAAACACAACAAAATGTTGAGATAAAACATCAAAACACAGCACAAAACTCACAAGATGCAGTTGAAACAACGACGGGGCACTCTATAACTAAAGAGGTTAGTGAAGTAGCAGGTCGCTCAAACACTATTTTAACAGTTAATCATAAAGATTTCATCTTAAAGGTTGATACGCTTGGTCGCATAAGTTCAAAAGAACTTCTACAGAAAAAGTTTAAAAATAAAGAAGGCATTAATGCAGAGTTAATCCCTGAAATTGGCATGAAACCACTCTATATAAGATTTTTAGATGAAGTTATAGATAATGAATCTAAAACAGTTGCATATAGTGCATCTATAGAAAAAATTGCACTCGATGGTGAACCTCAAAAAGTCACACTTACTCAAAGACTATCATCACTAACAGTTACAAAAGAGCTTACATTTTATGCTGATGGTCACTACGATGCAAAAGTATTACTCTCAGAAGATAAGAGATACTTTATATATTTAGGTCAAAGACCACGAGTGACTGAACAGATGATGACAGTCTCAGGTGCTATGGTTTATACGGATGATGAGATAGCTACAATAGTAGAAGATGGAGATGCTGAGGGTAGAAAAACTTTTACTGGCGTTGAGCTAATTTCTGCATTTGATCAATATGCAGCGACTATTATGTACAACTTCTCAAAAGATACTATTATAACTCTTGAGAGAGATAGAGAAGATAATCCTGTTCTCTACTTTGATGCACTTCAAAATATGAGTTTTAGTGGATATGTTGGTCAAAAAGAGTACAAAGTACTAGAGGGAATCAAGCCAGTTTTAACAAATGCGATAGAGTACGGTTGGTTTACATTTGCATCTAAACCACTTTTCCAACTCCTCTCATGGCTGCACGGAATCTTTGGTAACTGGGGTTGGTCTATTATAGCGCTTACTCTAATTATCAGAACTATTTTATACCCTTTGACGTATAAGGGTATGGTCTCTATGCAGAAGATCAAAGCGATTTCCCCTAAGATAAAAGAGCTTCAAGCAAAGTACAAAGGCGATCCACAACGCATGAACGCTGCAGTTATGGATATGTATAAAAAACACAATGCAAATCCGCTTGGTGGCTGTCTGCCTATGCTACTGCAAATCCCAGTATTTTTTGCAATTTATCGTGTACTTTTAAATGCAGTTGAACTTCAAGGTGCAGAGTGGATACTATGGGTAAATGACCTCTCATTAAAAGATCCATATTTTATACTTCCTATACTGATGGGTGCATCTATGTACTACCAACAAAGACTTACACCAAACAACTTTACAGACCCTCTACAAGAGAAAGTATTTAAGTATCTACCAGTAATATTTACTCTATTTTTCTTAACATTCCCATCTGGTTTAGTTCTTTACTGGTTTGTAAACAATCTCTTCTCAATTGCTCAACAATTCATTGTAAATCAGCAGTTTAAAAATGCTCAAGATGCAGAGATTGCTGTGAGTGAACATTCAAAAAAGATAGAACATAAAGATACAGAAGAATCAAAAAAACCAAAAAAATCTAGTGGAAAAAAAGATGATTAAGATAGAATCTGCAACTCTAGAAGAAGCCTATAGAGATGCTGCTTCTTCGTTGGAGTGTTCTGTAACGCAGCTTAAGATAGAAGTTGTTCAGTATCCATCTAAAGGTTTTTTAGGGTTATTTAAAAAGAGTGCTATTATAGTTGCCGTAAAAGAGGGAGAGAGGTTTGAATCAAGCCAAAAAGAGACAACTCCTAAGCCAGAAAGAGAACTAAAGCAAGAAAAAATAGACAGAAGTCCAAAGTCAAAAAAACAAGAGATAAAAGATGAGGCAAAACAGAGCAAGGTAGCCAAGCCAAGCCAAACTATTTTAAATGACACAATTATGCCAGAGTCATTTGTTAGCACTCAAGATGAAGAGTATGATGATGATATAGAGTCATATCTTGCAGATTATGATGATGAGTATGATGCCAATAATGAGATGCTATCAAACACGGAGATAGCAAAGAGTGTTAAAAAAGATATAAACAAACTCTTTGAATCTATCTGTTTTGATATAGATGAGATTGAGGTTAGTGTTTATGATGAAAATACACTTTTAATTGAGTTTAGGGGTGAAGATGCAGCTCTACTTATCGGCAAAGAGGGCTACAGATATAAAGCACTATCTTATATGATATTTAACTGGATAAATACAAAATATCAACTCCAACTTCGTTTAGAAATTGCAGAATTTTTGAAAAACCAAGAAGAATCAATCTCAAGATACTTAAACGGTGTACAAGAGAGCGTAGAGAGAGATGGAAGAGCCCAAACTAAGGTTCTCGACGGCGTACTTGTACAGATTGCTCTAAGAGAGTTAAGAGAGATATATCCTGATAAATATGTAGCTATCCGCTCAACGCGTGATGGGCTGAAATATATCATTATAAATGATTATCACACAAATTAAAAATGATTATTTTTTCTTGCCAAGGGCAAAACTTTTCTAAAGAAAGACAATCCCTTTGTGGGTGTAATCTCTTTAGAAACTTCTTCTTTGAGATAGGAGACAAATAGATGCAAACTGACACAATAAGTGCCATAGCTACAGCAAATGGTATAGGCTCTATCGCAATTATCCGCATAAGCGGTGATAGTGCCCTAGAAATTGCAAAAAAACTAAGTAAAAAACAAGATTTTTCCCCAAGATATGCAACCCTAAGTACACTTTACGACTCACAAAATACTCTTATTGATGAGTGCATCATCATATACTTTAAAGCTCCATACTCTTTTACTGCTGAGGATGTTGTAGAAATACAGTGTCATGGTGGCTATATTGTGGCACAAAGCATTTTAAAGGCAACTCTAGATGCTGGAGCTAGACTTGCAAATGCTGGAGAGTTCTCAAAACGAGCTTTTTTTAATGGCCGCATAGATTTGAGTGAAGCAGAAGCGATAGCACAGCTAATAGAAGCAAAAAGTGAAGATGCGGCAAAGATTTTAGCTCGTCAAATGAAAGGCTCACTAAAAGAGTATATAGAAAATATCAGAGATGAGATGCTTTATATACTTGCCTATTCAGAAGTTAGCATAGACTATGCAGAGGAAGATTTACCACAAGATTTGATAGATCAAATCGAGGTTAAACTAAGTAAACTTGAACTCTCACTTAAATCAACTCTTATGGCATCTAAGTCAAGAGAGGGGCTGATGCAAGGTTTTAAGGTAGCTATCATTGGAAAACCAAATGTTGGTAAAAGCTCACTCCTAAACTCACTCCTAAACTACAATAGAGCCATAGTTAGCGATATTGCAGGAACTACTAGAGATACCATAGAAGAGCAGGTTAGAGTTGGCTCACATCTTATTCGCATAGTAGATACCGCAGGGATACGAGAGTCAAGCGATGAGATAGAACGCATAGGAATAGAGCGCTCACTTGAAGCTATAGAGGATTCTGATATTGTTATAGCACTCTTTGATGGCTCAAGAGTTATGGATACAGAAGATAAGCAGATACTCTCTTTGATAGAGAGGGATGCAGAAGGTAAAGAGGTCTTATTTGTTAAAAATAAGATAGATTTGGAGTCTCTTTTTGAGCTAAAAGAGAGAGAGTTTGATTTGGAGTTAAACTCAAAAGAGAGTGTAGCTCCACTCATAGATGCGCTAAAATCTATTATGGATAAAAACAATATATCTGATGAGATAATGCTTATATCTCAAAGACAAATCTCAGCTGTACAAAGCACGCTAAATAATATCCAAGAGGCACGAGAACCTCTCTTAGACCAAGAGCTTGAAATCTTCTCTTTTCACCTAAATGAGGCTATAAAGGAGATGGCTTCCATCACAAGGCCATTTGAAAATGATGAGATGCTAGATAAGATGTTTGGTTCTTTTTGTTTAGGAAAATAGGTCTATTTTTCTAAAACTTACTCTAGTATCATAGTGCAAAATAGGTGAGTTTACTTAACTACTTTATAAATAAAAGAAGAACAATTTGAAATATATTGCTATTGATTTAGGACTTAAAAGAATAGGCTTAGCTTATTCCGCACACAAAGATTTAGTTACTCCACTACCTGCAATTATCAGAAAAAACAGGAATCAAGCATCTGATGAAGTTAAAAAGTTTATAGCAGAGTGGGAGATAGAGAGGGTAGTTATCGGCATCCCTATTGGTGGAAGTAGTGAAGATGAGATGAGAAGACGCATAGAACACTTTATGAATTTGGTTGATTTTCAAGGCGAGATTTTTTACCAAGATGAGGCTGGAAGTTCTAAAGAGGCTGAGTCGATGATGAGAGGCGAGATTAAGCAGATTCGAGATGGGCGCATAGACTCCATCTCAGCTATGATAATACTACAAAGGTTTTTAGCAAGGAGTAAAGAATGAAAAAACTTATCGCAACCTTGTTTATACTCTCAACTACTCTACTATACGCTGCAGAGAAACTAGAGGAGATAACTCTTAACTCTTGTGTAACTTTCAACACGCTCTGTGCAAAATGTCATGAGGGACAATGTAGTCGCAGATTGACCTTTAACACAGGGAGTGAGGCTGCAAGCAATCATATAAAACGATACTCTGAAGATAGTGATATTTCAAAAAAAACTGTAGAAGAATTTTTTACACTACTTAATTTTATGAAAAAAGAGTGTTTGCTCTATATGCCACAAAATGCAAAATATAACCAAAACAACTTAGCATCTTTTGCTACTAGTACATATAAGGAATATTTCATACCTTTAGGTTTATTAAAAAAAGGTGACTACTCTCTTTGGATAAAAACACAAGAAGACAATCCTTTTGATGTAAAAATTATCTCAAAAGAGTTTGACTCTTACCTAGATATATCGGTTTGTCAATCTCTTAAAAAGAGAGAGTTTGGGTTTAAAGTTGATGAAGATACAGACTATTTTTTACGTATAAAAAGTAAAAAACCTCTCCATCTTGAGATATTAGAAATTAAAGAAGTCTCTACTAAATAAGTTTGAAAAACTCTGCAGCTTCTTCTTCATCCTCTGTTAACTCTTCTCTTTTAAAATCAGGATCATTTTCAATCATATCTTTTATCTTAGTTTGACAATAATTAAATAAAACTTCTATAGCATCCTCATCTTTACTTAAAAATCCTAGTCCGCTAAATTGGTATGGTTCTTCTTGTTCTATGCAGAAAATTATACCTTCGCATCTATCTTCTAAAACTTCTACTAAGGTTCTGTAGTCGATGTTAAATTCAGTTGCATGCCAACCAATATCTTCAAGTGTTGAGTTTGAAAAATCAGATACACCATCAGCAGTTGTATCATCATAAGATGCACGAGGTGTGTTTAGCCCTATAAGCTCCTGCCAGTTTGCAAATGCTTTTATTAAGACTCTATCTCTGTCCTCTACTAACTGATAGTTTTTTCCTAAAACATTTTCAAATTTGTCCACTATTTCGGGTTGACCTTGGTAGATTAGTATCTCTTTATTGTCAAATGGTTGCGTTTTTATCTCTCCATAAATATTTATAGCAAAGTTTTTTGAAGAGTTTATGGCACTAAGCAGGGCGTTTTTTTCTACAGTGATAATCTCATTAAATAGGTTGAATTTTTTCATTTTAAGCCTTTTGTTTGTAAATATAAGGAGTATTATAAAAGTTTTTGCTTTATTTCAGTATAATGCGAAAAAATGATTGAGCGCTAAGGCTTAATATTAAGGAAAAATAATGGCATTAAATGTTTACTACGACAAAGATTGTAATATCGAACTAATCAAGGGCAAAAAAGTAGCAATGATTGGTTTTGGTTCTCAAGGACACGCTCACGCTGAAAACTTAAGAGATAGCGGTGTTGAAGTATGTGTAGGACTTCGTAAAGGTGGCTCTTCTTGGGCAAAAGCTGAGGCTAAAAACTTTGAAGTATTAACAGTTGCAGAAGCTACTAGAGCATCTGATGTGATTATGATTCTTCTTCCAGATGAGAGCCAATCAGAAATCTATAAAAATGAAATCGCTCCAAACCTAAAAGATGGTGCTACTATCGCTTTTGGTCACGGTTTTAACATTCACTATGGTCGCATCATCCCAGCTGCAAACATAAACGTTACTATGATAGCTCCAAAAGCTCCGGGACACACTGTAAGAAGTGAGTTTGTTCGTGGTGGTGGTATTCCAGACCTAATCGCTGTTGGACAAGATCCAAGTGGTACAACTAAAGAGTTAGCTCTCTCTTATGCTTCTGCAATAGGTGGCGGTCGTACTGCAATTATCGAGACTACTTTTAAAGATGAGACTGAGACTGACCTTTTTGGAGAGCAAGCTGTTCTTTGTGGTGGTGCTGCATCTTTAGTTCAAGCTGGATTTGAAACACTAACTGAAGCTGGTTATGCTCCTGAACTTGCATACTTTGAGTGTCTACATGAGTTAAAACTAATTGTTGACTTGATGTTTGAGGGTGGAATTGCAGATATGAGATACTCAATCTCTAATACTGCTGAGTATGGTGACTATGTTTCAGGTAAACGCGTTATCAATGAGCAAAGCAAGCAAGCTATGAGAGAGATTCTAAAAGAGATTCAAGATGGTAGATTTGCAAAAGACTTCATCCTAGAAGGTCAAGCTGGTTATCCTCGTATGAATGCTGAGCGTAATAATGACAAGACTAAGCTCATTACAGTAACTGGTAATAAGCTTCGTGAGATGATGCCATGGATAGGCTCAAACAAAATCGTAAACCAAGATAAAAACTAAAATAGCAATCAATCTGCTTCGTTGCAGCTAGGCTCGCATACTCTTAGTATGCTTCACCTAGCTGCGCCTCACATCTTAATCACTCTTTTAGTTTTTACAAAAAATCAAAAATAAGCGCACATTTATTTTGTTGCTTATCTCGTCACATACTAAAGTATGCTTCCTCAACAATCTCCTTGTAACTAGACACTTCTTTTTAATTTTTTCCAATCATTCATATTACTTTTTTATATTATGGTTAATTACACTGAAAGTCAAAGTATTTCTAAATCTGTAGCTGATTACTACGGAGTGTTGGAAAGTGAGGGTAGTTAGATTTATTTCTAGCTACCCTTTTTTTTGCTAAATTTCATCTTTTGTAAAGCACTACAACAACTTCTGAACTCTTATAAGCGTTGAGAGTAAAATTGCGCCCTTATCTACATATGAACTTTTCATCTTTAACTCACTCTCAAGCAGTAGGCTATGTAGTTTATAATAGATGTTTGGCTTTATTTTTAAACTAAGTGCGGCTTTTTCTTCTACTATAAAACCTGGAGCTGGATATCCAAGTATCTCGAGTGCATTTGGTCTGCCATTTACTCTAATATAGATATTAAACATATAGAGTTGCGTTATATATGAGCAGATAGTTGTTAGCACCCTTATCTCATCTTCACCGCGCTCTAAGATGCTTTGCAAATCCTCTATAAACTCTTTTTTTGAGAGGATTTTTTTTATAAAATCATCTAAGCTGATCTCGCCAAGTCCCCACACAAGTTGGTCTATATCTTTTGTGGTTAACTCTTTGTCAAAAACACGAAATTTATCCAGCTCATTTGCAGCTAGAGAGATGTCAGAGTTATGAATATTTAGTAGATGCGCTAAAGAGTATCTATCTATATTTACATCTTTTTCTTTTGCAATTTCAAGTAGCATCTGCAGTGCTTCATTATGGTTTGGATTGAAAAATCTTACGCACATTGTACTTTTGTTTTTATAAGCATTGCTATAAGATTTATGGTCATCTCCAAAGTAAGCATAAACAAAGATGTTATCCTTGTTTTTTTCACAAAGTTCTACTAACTCATCTAGCTCTTTCTTTGGGACTTTTTTCTCACTTTTGATAATGAGAACATTTGCATCACTAAAGAGTGAAGCTTGTGATAAATGGGCTTTTGCGAGTTTTGCATCATACTCATCATGATAGAGTGACAAGGTTGAAGCATCTTCTACTTTTGTGAGTCTATCAACATAACTCTCTATAAGAAAGTGACTCTCTCCAAAGAGGATGAAACTGTTTGAGATGGAGTTGTTTTGTAGATGCTTATCAAACTCAGCCCTGTACATCGCTACTCTCTACGACATGAGCATAAATTTTAGCTTTTGCAATATCTGCTTTATCTATACAAACAGTTACATCAGCAAATAAGACTGCATTATTTGCAGCAGTTATTAAAAGTCTAGCTCCACTAATCTCATCCATAATCTCAGCCTTATATTCTGGCTTTGTTGCTGTGATTCTAGCTCTGAAAGTTTTCTCAATATTTTCATTTGCCCATCTTGCAAACTTTCTTTGGGCAAATTCAGCTTCGATGCTACTAGCTTCTCTCTCTTTTTCACTGATGGTCATTGTAAGAGCCTCGATATTTCTTAAAACATAAGAACCCTCTTGTGTATCGTTGTTGTTGATGGCTTTTAAAAGTCTATGAACGATAAGGTCAGAGTAGCGTCTGATGGGTGAAGTAAAGTGCGTGTAAGCCTCAAAGCCTAGTCCAAAGTGTCCAGAGTTTAGAGGTGCGTATCTCGCTTGCATCTGAGAGCGGATGATAAGCGTGTCTACTTCTGAAACAAGACCCATCTCTTTTGCTTGGTTTTGTATGTCGGTGATAGTCTCTTTCATGGAGTTTTTAATATCTATAGACATACCGATTCCAGCTAGTTCTTGGTAAAGAATTTGAAGTTTTATTTGACTTGGCTCTTCGTGAATTCTAAAGATGCCACGAGAGTATTTTGCAGCAGCCTCTTTGTTAGCTAGAAGCATACAGTCCTCTATAAGCGCGTGTGATGGAGTCTCCTCGGCATATGTTGTTGAGACTATATTTGACTCTTCATCAATGGTTAGTTCTAACTCATTAGAGTGAAAGTCATAACCAACTTTTAATCTCTTTTTCTTTAGCGCATCTGTTATAAGTCGAAGTTTTTTTAGCCAGTCAAATATCTCTTTTTCAGCTTCACTTTGCGCATCTACTTTGCCCTCAAAGAGTGCATCTATCTCTTCATAATCAAATCTTCTCTTAGAGTGGATAATTGCCTCATAAACCTTAGAGTGTTTAACTTCAAGCGAGTCTAAATCTAGCTTCATCTCAAATACATAAGAGAGTCTATCTTTATTTGGTTGGAGTGAGCAAAGGGTCTCACTTAGCTCTCGTGGAAGCATGGGGATAGAGCGATGCGGAAGATAGATGCTAAAGCTTCTATATATCGCTTCATTGTCAATCGCTCCAAAAGGTTTTACATACTCGCTAACATCGGCTATGGCTACATAGAGGGTTGAGTTTTTATCATCCCAAAAGATGGCATCATCAAAATCTTTTGCAGTTACTGGGTCGATGGTGCAAAAAGATAGATTTCTCAAATCAACTCTATTTGGATAGTGAGATGCATCTACTTCTTCAAATGAACTAGCGATTTTTAAAACCTCTTCATCAAACTCATCATGCTTGTTATACTGAGCTAAAACTATCTTCTCATCGACTTTTGGGTCTTGTAGATTTCCAAGTCTCTCCATGATGGCATTTTCTTGATTGCTCACTTTAAAAACATCATCGATTTGATACTTGTCTAACTCTTCTTGAGAGAGTTCAACACCTACTGGATAATCATTTTTAAGGTTTACTAATGATTTTCTATCATGCTTTAAAACTACATAAGCTATGCTGTAACTCTCTGCACGGCCCACAATCTCAGCTACCTTTGCACTAGGAGTACCTCTAGCTCCTAGAAGTCTTTGAGCTATTATAAGGTCTCCCTCTTTGGCATCTGCTAAGTCTGCTTCACCGATAAAAAGATCACGCACATTTTCGCCTATCACATTTAAGTAAGCAGTTGATTTTTGAACAAGCCCTAGAGTTCCAGCACGATATTTTGAGTTAAACTTGTAGAGATTGTCTTTTTTGGTGACATAGCCTTTTGTTAAAAAACTATTTACAATAGGGCGTTCAGCTGGGCTTATGTCTTGTTCACTCAGACCTAGAGTGAGTTTGATTAGTAAAGATTTCAAAGCGTGTTTATCTAATGTTTTCTAAAGCTAAATCGTAGCTTGGCATATCAAGTCCATATCTTCTTATCAACTCTTTTGCAGTTTCTACGCTAGCATCTGTTACTACAGCGTCTATAGGGACTGTTGTACGAACGACTTGTAAGATTTGTGCCGATTTTCTATCTTGTTCTTCTGCTTTTTCTGGGTTTAGACAAAACGCTATAGTATTTACAAGTCCCTCTTCAAATCTCCAGTGTTTAAATATAGTAGAACTTACCTCAGGTGTATCAATTCCCATGATTTCTTTCTCAGCAGCTTCAACATTTTGAAGCTTATTTAGTGCCTCTTTAAATGCTTCTGTTTTTCCCTCAGCTATGATTTGTTGAGAGATGAGAACTTTTCCTATCTCCACAAGAAATGCAGCTGGTGATAAAACACCAAGGAGTTTATTCTCTTTTCTTAAGCACCATGCAGTTGTTAGGCCATGCTGTTTTTTTGATAGTGCTGAAAAAATATCGTTGTTGATATTGTATGGAGACAAATCAAGCGCAAAACTTTTTTTAACTATGCTTGCAAGTGCGAAACCTCTAACGGTTCCCATGCCAAAAAGCCCTACCGCTTGTGAAATAGCGTTAATTTCTCTTGAGAAACCATAAAGTGGCGAGTTCGCAGCTTTTAAAATGTCAGCAGTCAAAAGAGGATCTTTTTCTAAAATTTTTACCATATCATTAAAGCTACTATCAGGGTCCTGATAGACGGCTTCTATTTGTAATGCAGATTCTGGAAGTGGAGGTAATTGTTTGATTTTTTTTAATATTTCATCATTCATAATGCTCTCTTTTTTGATTGTAGTTAAGTTATTGGTATAATTATAACTTAATATTTACAATATAGTGATACTATTTTTACATCACATTAAAAAGGACCGATATGCAAAGAGATGCTATGCTTAATCAGCTAGGATATGCACCAAACAACGCTCTTTTGAGCCAACTTGAGAATATTGAGAAAAATACTGCTGGATATGAGAAAATCCAGAAACACATTATGGACCTTCATGACCACTTAAAAGTTGATAACTCTTATGTAGCACTATCAAATTCAAATGATCATTTTAAGATAAAAGTTGAAGCTCAAAGCTCAGAATCGGCAGAAGAAGCTCATAAAAAGATTAAGCACTTTAGCGAGAAGTTCAAAGTTAAAGTAAATAAACTCCAAAATAAAGAGACCTACTATATTTTAGGGTTTGAGGGTTAATTTATGATGAAAAAAATAGGTTCTTTAAAAAATGACTAAAGAACCTATGACCATAGAGAGTTATGACCTTTTAATAGAAGAGTTTAAATATCTACTAGAGGTTGAAAAACCAAAAACGGCAAAAGAAAAACTAGAAGCTGCTGCACAAGGGGATAGAAGCGAAAATGCTGACTATCACGCTGCAAAAGAGAAACTACGTTTTATAGATAAAAGACTTTTTTTCCTTGACTCTATGATACAAAAAGCGCAAATTATTGATCCATCTCTGTTTAAACATGATAGGGTGAGTTTTGGGAGTAGCGTAAGGGTTTTAAAAATTAATAGTGATGAAGAAGAGAGTTATACAATCTGCGGTGTTTTAGAGAGCGAGCCAGAAATTGGACTTATCTCAATGCACTCTCCACTAGCAAAAGCGATGCTAAATAAAGAAGTCGATGATGACTTCTATGTCAAACTTCCCAATGAGACAAAACACTATGAAATTTTAAGCATAGAATACAAAAATATCCACTCTTTAAAGAAAAACAAAAGAACAAAAATAGACTTCGCCTTTCATTAAAACTCTTATTAGAACAAATTGGATATAATCCCCCTATTAAAAATCAATTTTTAGGAATCTTCAGTGAGCCAACAACTACCAGACATAGAGACACAGCTTGCAAATCATAAACTTTCTCAAGATGATTATGCACATATAAAAGAGATTTTAAAAAGAGAACCAAACTTAGTTGAGCTTGGAATCTTCTCTGCGATGTGGAGCGAGCACTGCTCTTACAAGTCTTCAAAAGTACATTTAAAAGGCTTTCCAACAGAGGCTCCATGGGTCATTCAAGGTCCAGGTGAGAATGCTGGAGTTATAGATATCGGTGGTGGATATGCTGCTGTATTTAAGATGGAATCACACAATCACCCAAGTTTTATAGAACCATATCAAGGTGCTGCTACTGGTGTTGGTGGGATTATGCGAGATGTTTTTACTATGGGCGCTCGTCCTGTTGCATCTCTAAATGCACTTAGATTTGGAAATATTTTAGGCGACGATAAAACTTCGGCTCATCAGAGATACTTAGTTCGTGGAGTAACCGCTGGAATCGGTGGATATGGAAACTGTATGGGAGTTCCTACTATTGGTGGAGAAGTTAGCTTTGATGAGTGCTACAACGGCAATATCTTAGTAAACGCTTTTAATCTAGGTATCGCAAAATCTGATGAGATTTTTTATGGTCGTGCTGATGGTGTTGGCAATCCTGTAATCTATGTAGGTGCAAAAACTGGAAGAGATGGACTAGGTGGAGCTGTTATGAGTAGTGATAGCTTTACTGAGGAGTCAAAATCTCTTCGTCCAACTGTTCAAGTGGGAGATCCTTTTACTGAAAAACTTCTGCTTGAAGCTTGTATGGAACTCTTTAAAACAGACCATGTTGTGGGCATCCAAGATATGGGTGCAGCTGGACTTACATCTTCATCTTTTGAGATGGCAGGGCGTTCGGGTGCTGGTATGATTATGCATCTTGACCGTGTTCCAGCGCGTGAAGAGGGGATGACTCCTTATGATTTTATGCTTAGTGAGTCTCAAGAGCGTATGCTTCTTTGTGCAAAAAAAGGTAGCGAGCAGGCTATTATAGATATTTTTGAGAAATGGGACTTAGATGCTGCGGTTATCGGTGAAGTGACTGATACTGGAAATATGGAACTTTTTTGGCATGGAGAAAAAGTGGCTGAGGTTCCAGTTGACCCTGTAAGTGAAGAGGCACCAGAGCTAAACCGTCCTATGAGCCGCCCAACTTATCTAGATGAACTAAAGAGTGTTACTATAGATGACTTTGAAGAGGTCTCAAATCAAGATGCCTTTGAGAAGCTTACTAAGTCTATGGAAGTTGTAGATAAAGCGTGGATATATACTCAGTACGACTCTATGGTTCAAACCAACACTATCAAAAAGGGTGGCATGCTAGATGCGTCAGTTATCCGCGTAAAAGAGAATGGAAAAGCTCTTGCAATGAGTGCTGATTGTAATGTTCGTTACTGCTATATAGACCCAAAAGCTGGAGCAGCAGCTGCTACAATTGAGGCAGGGCGAAATGTTGCTATGAGTGGAGCTAGACCTCTAGCGATAACAGATTGTCTAAATTTTGGTAATCCTGAAAATCCAGAAGTTATGTGGCAGTTCGCACAAGCATGTCTTGGTATAAAAGAAGCGTGTCTTGCACTTAGTACCCCTGTTATTGGTGGAAATGTTTCACTCTACAATGAGACAAATGGCGTCTCTGTTTTTCCGACTCCATCAATTGCGACAGTTGGTGTAAATGATGACCAAAACAATGTACTTATGTCTAGTTTTCAAGGCAAAGGCAATGCACTCTACTTAGTAGGTGAGTCAAAAAGTGAATTTGGTGGCTCACTATATATGAAAGAGCTTTATAACAAAGTAGCTGGAGAGATGCCAACTATTGACTATAAAAAAGAGTTAGCACTTTGGGATTTAGTAATAGATGCAAATAAAAAACATCTGCTAGAGTGTGCTAAAGATGCAAGTAGTGGTGGTGTTGCTATCGCACTTGCAAAAATGGCAGCAACTTCAGGTTTAGGTTGTGATGTTGAGGTGAGTGTGAGTGATACTAGAGATATCTTTGCAGAGTCTATGAGTAGAGCTATTATCGAAGTTACGCCTGAAAACTGTGAAGCTTTTGAAGCTATGCTTGATGAGTCACTCGCATATGAGAAAATCGGAGTAGTTGGTGGAGACTGCATTAGAATAAATGATGTTTTAATGGATTTAGAAGAGTTGCAAGACAACTATTTTAACACCTTTAAAAAAGTTATAGAGAGAGTTTAATAACTCTCTTATAATTTTATTTGCAAAAGCTTTTGCAACGGCTTTGAGGCAGACATTTGTCTGACTCAAAGATTTTGTTCTATTTAAAACTCCTCAATCCTAAAAACTTCATAAGCTACTTCTTCATAGGGATGACTCTCTTTTAAAACTTTTACAGCCTCTTTTATAAGCTCATCACTGCAAATCATTTCAACCTTGTACTCTTGTACTTTTTCTACTCTATCCAATCTGCCTATATGTGGATTTGCATCTCCTATAGGTTTAAACTGCCCAACTCCTAGAGTCTCAAAAGAGCAAAACTCATAGTTTTCATACCTACCAACACCAATATTAAAGAGAGCTTCTTTCGTCTTCTCTTTGGCATCTAGAGGTACGAAATAGATTAGTTTGTACATATTTAGTGGTTACTTAGGTAAGAGATTAGCTCTGCATCTAACTCTTTCTTCTTTGAGGTAACTTCTTCTATAGTTTTAAATTCAAAACCATTTTTTGTATAGCAAATAACACTCATTGTATTTCCATCAAGGAGTCCATCTATAGCGTAATTTACAAACTTATAAGCCATAAGTCTATCATAAGTACTAGGATTGCCACCTCTTTGAATATGACCTAAGATGCTTACTCTTGACTCCATTCCTATAACTTCTTCAAACCATTTGGAAATCTCAGAAGAGTCTTGTCTTATACCCTCTGATACTATCGCTATAAAGTATCTTCTACCATTTTTTATCTGCTTTTTAAACTCTTCTTCATAGTCCTTTAAATCATAATCAACTTCAGGAATAAGACACAATTCAGATCCAGAAGTAAGGTGAGAGATTAGTGCTAAGTAGCCACAATCTCTACCCATAGTCTCTATAACAAAAGCTCTCCTAAATGAAGATGCAGTGTCTCTTATGGCATCTATAGATACTTTTATGATGTTAAGAGCAGTATCAACTCCTAAGGAGTAGTCAGTGCCATTTATATCGTTATCAATAGTAGCTGGAATTCCGCAAAATTTTATTCCACTCTCTCTATAAAAAATATCAAGTGCTTTAAATGAGCCATCTCCGCCCATAGCTACAAGCATGTCAATACCTCTAGCATCTAGGTTTTGTTTTGCTATATCTCTATATTTTTTCTCACGAAATCTCTTACTTCTTGCACTTCCAATATTAGTACCGCCTCGATTTATAATCCCAGAAACATCAGAGTAACTAGCCTCTTTAATATCATCGTCTATCAAACCCTCATATCCGTTATATACTAGATGCGGGATTAAACCTTTTTGGATTGAGTACTCTACAAAGTGTTTAAGAGCAGGGTTCATGCCAGAGACATCACCACCAGAACAAAGAATTGCAATTTTTTTCATGTTAAAACCTCTATAAATATTTTTCTTCTACAAAATTACGAAAGGGTATTTAAACTATTCTTTAAGAGAGTTGAACTCTAAGCTTATAGTTTCATAATAATAGTTTAGCTAAAATTGCGATAAATGTATTATTAGAAGATAAAAGGATAGTTTTGGCAAAGAGAGCATTAGTAAGTGTTAGTGATAAGAGTGGCGTAGTTGAGTTTTGTAAAAAACTTGTGAAAAATGGTTATGAGATAATCTCAACAGGTGGAACATACAAGATACTACTTGAAAATGGTGTAGAGGCTATTGAGATTGATGAAGTTACAAAGTTTCCTGAGTGTTTTGAAGGACGTGTTAAAACTCTTAACCCATTTGTTCATGGTGGAATTTTATATCGCCGTGACAAAGATTCACACATAAACCAAGCTAAAGAGTTAGGTGTAGAGTCTATAGACTTAGTATGTGTAAATCTTTACCCTTTTAAAGAGACGATAGAGAAGACTGATGACTTTGATGAGATCATAGAAAACATCGACATCGGTGGGCCTGCAATGGTTAGAAGTGCTGCAAAAAACTTTGATAGTGTTATTATTGTAACAGATGCATCTGACTATAACGAAGTCATAGATGCAATAGAGAATGAAAAAAATACAAAAGAGTTTCGCCGCTCTTTTATGATAAAAGCTTATGAGCATACAGCAGCTTACGACTCGATGATAGCGAACTATATGAATGAGCGTTTTAATGGTGGATTTGGCAAGAAGCAGTTTATAGTTGGAAGTAAAGTTATGGATACTCGTTATGGAGAAAATCCTCATCAAAAAGGTGCTCTCTATGAGTTTAACAAGCACTATAGCAATAACTTTAAAACTCTAAAAGGCGAGGCTAGTTTTAACAACCTTAATGATTTAAGTGGTGCTGTAAAAATTGCATCTGCCTTTGGAGATGAAAATGCTGTTTGTATCACAAAGCACGGAAACCCTTGCGGATTTGCTATAAAAGATACTCTGCTTGAAGCTTATGAAGAAGCACTAAAGTGTGACCCTGTTTCTGCTTTTGGTGGAGTAGTAGCGGTTAATGGTGTTGTAACAAAGGAGTTAGCACTAAAGATGAATGAGATCTTCTTAGAAGTTATCATTGCTGGTCGCATTACAGAGGAGGCTCAAGAAGTGTTTGCATCTAAAAAGCGTATCAAGCTTTTTGAGCAGGGGAGTGATAAGTTAATTTTAGCAGATGACAAAAAAGACTTTAAGCACATTGATGGTGGTTTTGTATATCAAGATGCAGACAAAGTTAATGACAATGAAGTAAGAGATGCAAAGCTTGTTAGTAAAAAAGTGGCAACTGCTAGCGAACTTAAAGATATGGAGATAGCATACAAAGTAGCATCTCTTACAAAGTCAAACTGTGTAGTCTATGTTAAAAACTCTGCGATGGTAGCAGTTGGAATGGGAATGACTAGCCGTGTTGATGCGAGTGAGTGTGCTCTTAAAAAAGCTAAAGCAATGGGGCTTGATGTAACAGGTGCAGCACTTGCATCTGAAGCGTTTTTTCCATTTCGTGACTCCATAGATGCAGCAGCAGCAGCTGGCGTAAAAAGTGTGATAGAACCAGGTGGCTCTATCCGCGATGATGAGATTATCGACGCTGCTAATGAGTTTGGTATGAGTCTCTATTTCTCTGAGGTTAGACACTTTTTACATTAAACCAGAATATGCTTTTCAGCTTTATCTTGCGAGGTTAAAACCTCGTTTTCGATGGAGATGTTAGGGTTTAAAACTTGTCATGGTTGTCGGAAGCGATGCTTTTATGAATGCTAGCCAATGGCATCCTCCACTCTGAACTTCGCCTATAGTGATAGATTTTTAAACTCTCTTATTAGAGCCATTTGCCTATTTGCTATATAAGCTGTTAAAAGTTTTTTTTATATTAGCGTCATTATTAAGCAACAAAATAACTACAAATTCTCTTTTTCCTTCAGTCAACTTAACTACTCTGGCTTTAGTGTTAATAATAAGAGGTTTTGCACCTGATGTAAAGACCATATCTACTATTACTTTATCGCCTTCTTTAAACCCAGGAGGAATGAGAGATAGGGCGACCTTTGCTCCTCCTATACCTATATCAATAATTTTAACATCAGCGTGGATTTTTCGTTCATCATAAAAGAGTGAAATCTTATGATTCTCCTCAGGTTCTACTCTTATATACTCCTGCTCAGAAGGTATATTGTCTATAAATTTATAATTTTTGATAATAACCTGAGAATTTTCAAAATCTATCTTTTCTATACTACAAAAAACGGCAGTTGGAAAAAGCTCAGACTCAATTGTTAAGTTATTATTTATTTGTATTGCTCTTAGTTGAAGATAGGGCAGTTGTATCACAATCTCTTTTTCTGATATCTTTTCTAATATACCTATATTTGAGATAATTATCCCCTTGTATGAATTATATATTTTTATAGTGGAGTTATTTCTTTTAACGGCCTCTAAAACACCATATATAATCTTTTTTTGACTCTCTTGTTTCTCTTGTTTCATAGCCTCTTTATCATAGATAATAAGCAGGTTTAAATCGGTAATATCATCAAAGGAGAGAATGTAGGTTTCATCTTTATCTGGAATTTTATAAGCTTTTAGTATAAAGTGCCTACTTATGTCATTTTTATCGGCTATTTTTACATTAAAAAGTTTTCCATTACCATTTTTAGCACTCTCTAGCCAATCTATATCATCATGGTTATATAAAAAATTATTATGTTTTAAGATTTCTTTGTCAAAAGTTTTAAAAAATTCTTTAAAACTCTCTAAAGATTCTTGCGAAAAAAACTCTAAACATTTTTTATTTGCTATAAGCACCTCATTGTTTTTTATAAGGATAAGTAAACTATCTTGATAATGGAATATATCTTTTATATAGTGTTCAAAAACATTTCTACTATTTTCAAATTCTATCTCATTTACCACTTTGGTAATAGCATCTGTTAAATCCGCTATTGTCATAGGTTTTTTTAGATATTTACTTACATTTATATCTATCGCTTCAAATAGATAATCTTTATCATCAAATGCAGATGTTATGATTATCTTTACAAAAGGATTTATCTTTTTTATCATTCTTGAGAGTTTAAGACCGTTAAGTTTGCCCATATTTATATCAGTTATGACAATATCAGGTTGATGCTTTTTAAAGAGCAAAAAAGCACTTTCTCCGCTATCCGCTAACATTAGATTTTTAAAAATTTTTTTAAAAATCTTGCCTGCTTGTTCCTGTAAACCTTTGTTGTCTTCAACATATAAAAGTGATAATGCATCAACTTTTTGCTTAAGTGCTAAGAAACTCTCTTTAGACATGCTGTTTAACTCCTCTGTTTATGTTAAAAAAAATCTATTTCTAACTCTTTTGAAATCTCTTTTAAAAATACTTGTGCCTCTTCAAAATCAAAATTAAGAGAGGCTTCTAACATAGAGTCTAGCTTCTCTTTTGAAACATGGTTGGTTAGTTTTTTAACTATTATTTGTGCATGTTCAAGTGCATCTGAATCAAGACTTCTAAATAGCTCATCTAACTCAGATAATTCACTCGTTATCTCCTCTATATCAAAACTGCTTGATAACACACTGCTATCCTCTTCATTTGATAGTTTCTCAAAAGCTATAAGATTTTCATCTATAGAGGCGATTAAAGTCTTTAAATTTTTACCTATATCTAAAATCATAGACTCTATATAGTTTCTATTTTGAGTTGGCGACTTTAACTCCTGCTCTAGCTTTTGCAACTCTTTGTAAAGGTACTCTGCTTCCAAATTACCGCACAAGCCTTTTAAAGTATGAACATCTCTTTGCAAACCTTGTATATCACCAATTTTAAAAGTAAAAGATATCATATCTACAGTGTCTTTTTGAGAGTTTGAAAATCTTTTTAACATATTAAAGAGTATCTCATCATCCCTTTGAAATCTCATAAGAGCTTTATCTACATTCATCCCATTGATTTGCATTCCGTGAAGATTTATTTTAGAGTTTTTTTGTGGATTTGCCTTTATTCCAAATGTAGGGTTTTTTGGTTTAACCCATTCTATAAGTACGCTATAAAAATTGTGAATATTGATAGGTTTGGTGATAATATCACTCATACCAATCAAAAGGCACTGCTCTTTATCGGCTTGTGTGCTATTTGCTGTCATGGCAATGATAGGGATATTTTTAAATCGATTATCAGCTTTTAATATTTTTGTTGCTTCGTAACCATCCATTACTGGCATCTGACAATCCATAAGCACAGCATCATACTCATTTTTTTTAACCATTTCTAAAGCTTCCATCCCATTAGATGCAAAATTTGTTTTAACTCCTACTTTTTTCAAAAGTTCTTTTGCAATCTCTTGATTATCATAATTATCTTCTACTACTAAAAGCACTCCACCACCGACAGATTTAGCTATGTTATTGTAGTTGCTGTACTTTGTTGTTTGTTGCCCAAAAGCTGATAAAACTGTGTCATAAAGATTTGATGGAGTAAGGAGCTTCTCTGTAATATTATCATTAAGGAACTGTTTATTGTTTTTTGTTAAACCAAGATTGACATCGAAGTAAAAAGTGCTTCCCTTGCCAAGTTCGCTCTCTACACCTATCTCTCCATCCATCATCTTGACCAAATTTTTACATATTGAAAGTCCTAGTCCTGTACCACCATAAGTTCTTGTAGTAGAGCCATCTGCTTGCTCAAAAGGGGTGAATAGCCTATTAATTAGTTCATCAGAGAGACCAATACCACTATCTTTTACCTCAAACTTTAGTCTTATATGATTACCTGCTCTTTGTAGTACCTTTACACTAATAATAATCTCACCTTTTTGAGTAAATTTAACAGCATTTCCAACTAGATTAATTAAGATTTGAGATAGCCTTAGTGAGTCTCCTATAAGAGCGGATGGTGTATCTTTATCTATGTTAAAAAGGAGTTTGAGTCTTTTTTGTTGTATCTTAAAGACAAAAATATCCATTAAGTTTTCAAAGATAGATTCAAGATAGAACTCTTTATGTTCAAGAGTCATTTTGTTTGCTTCTATTTTTGAAAAATCTAAAATATCATTTATGATGCCTAAGAGATTTTTTGCAGCATTTTCAATCTTTTGAACATAGCTTCTTTGCTGATTGTTCAGATTTGTTCCAAGAGCTAGATAAGACATCCCTATAATAGCATTCATAGGCGTTCTTATCTCATGACTCATATTTGCTAAAAACTCACCTTTTGCTTTTGTGGCATCTTCAGCTATTCTCTTTGCACCTTTTATATCTTCTAAAGCTTTATGTTCTAGCGTTACATCATCTATCGTCGCAACTATTCCCTTAGTAAAGTCATTGGCATCTTTTGCTTTTAAATGGATTTTAGCTACAAAGGAAGTCTTGTCTTTTCTGATTAATTTTTGTTCCCATATAGAAATTTTACCTGCTCTTAAAGGTTCGTAATGCCTTTCGACATTTTCATAACAATCTTCTTTCTCACAAAAAATATTTGTTGTATTACCAACAAGCTCGCTTTCTTCATATCTAAACATTTTACAAGCTTCATTATTAATCTGTTTAATAACTCTATCTTTGAGTAGTATTATTCCAATGGTGGCAGAATCAAATATAGTCTTTTGTTGGATATTAAGCTCAAAAAGTTCCTCTGTTCTACTTTTAACTATCTTTTCTAGATTTGCGGCAAGATCTTCAAGTTCTACTTTTGCAGTAACATCATTTCTAATAGCTGTGTATCCTACTACATTTCCTAAATCATCATAATTTTGCTCTATAACAGTTTGTGACCAATAGCTTCCACCATCTTTTTTTATATTTTTAACTATATTGTGTTAAATTTTTCCATTTTTTATAGTTCCCCACAGATCAGTATAGATATCAGGGTTGTTATCAGGATGCTTTATTATTCTATGGTTCTTTCCTATTAGCTCCTCTGATGAGTAGCCGCTTATTTTACAAAAAGCTTTACTCACATAGATTATATTTCCATCTAGATCAGTTTTTGAGGCGATAATATACTCATCAAAAGAGTTTAATAGTTTAGATAGTTCAGAAGTGCTCTTTGCTACCTTCTTTTTTAATTCATAATTTATATAAAAAAAGAGTATTAACAAAAAGGCTATTAGGGCTATAAATATCCACATATATTTAGATACTATCCTATTTTTAACCTCTATATTTGTCCATTTATTTGAGATTCTTTGGCGCTCTTCTTGAGTTATTGAGCTTAATGCTTTGTTTAAGATGCCTACAAAAGGTGCATACTCCTTTTTAACCTGAAACCCAAGATCCATCTCAAATACTAATTTGCCAACAACCTGTAAATTATGTAAGCCATGCTTAGCTATGTTGTAGGTTCCAGTATTTAAAGTTACTAAGGCGGCTTCGTATTCTCCTGAAGCTACTCCTTTAAGACCATCTTCTACACTATTTACCTCTCTATAATTGAGATTTGGATAGTTTTCAAAGACACTCTTTAAAAAGGAGTGTCTCCTCCCTAGAGCAATTGTTTCATTTTTTAGCTCTGACAAGTCTGATATAAATGGTTGATAATCAGCCCTTTGTTTAATAAGTGTCAAGCGCAATCCAAAAATGTACCAAAACGCAGTGCAAAAATGCACCACTTCGTAACACTTATTATTTAACTGAAATATCTAATAATCCAGCTTCCCTTTTTTGCTTTAATCTATAGCTTTCACCAGTCACATTTATAAGATGAGAATGATGTATCAATCTATCGAGTATAGCTGTTGTTAATGCTTCATCATTATTGAGGACCTCCTTCCACTTTGTAAAAGATAAATTAGATGTAATAATGACTGATCCAGTCTCATATTTTTTGTTAATTACCTGAAAAAACAAATTAGCTTGCGTTTCATTAAACTTAACATAACCAAACTCATCAATGACAAGTAGTCTTGGTATTCCAATAGTGCGTTTAAAGTAGCTATCTAGTCTATTTGTAGCACTTGCAGCTTCAAGCTGTATCATAAGGTCACTTGCCGTGATAAACTTAGTTTTAACCCTCTGCTGGGTTACTGCATATGCTATAGCAGTAGCAAGATGTGTTTTACCAACACCACTTGGACCAAAGAGCAATATGTTTTTATACTCATCAATAAATCGTAGTGTTAGTATCTCATTTACAAGCGTTTTATCAACAGATGAGGACTTAAAGTCAAATGTATCGATAGTCTTTAGCTTTGGCAATCCTGCCATCTTTAGCACCATTTGTCTACCTCTAAGTTCTCGACCACTATTTTCAATCTCAAATAGTTTGTATAGATACTCACTATAAGATAGCTTCTCCTCAGCAGCACTATCTGCTACATGTTGGTAATGCTCTAGCACACCAGGGAGTTTAAACTTTGAGCAATACTCAGATATATTCTCATGCAGAAGCATAATTAGCTCCTAGTATCTTTTCATAATCAGATATTGTTGTATGATATGTAATATCTATCTCTAGCTTATTTAGAGTGTGTGCTGGAGATGTTTTAGTCTCATCATTTTTTGGCTGTTCTTTAACACTTCTGTAAAAAGGTTCAAGCAGTGGTTTTTCTTCTTTAAAAAGCTCACTAGGTTTTTGCTTGGTTGTGTCATGTACTCTTGCATTTGCATACTCTAACCAGCTAAATATCTTACCGTTTAACAGCTCTGTAGTTATTGCAATATCACTTCCTTTGAGTGCAGACTTGAGTGGTACATAAAAATTGCGTTTTAGATAGAGATTGAATCTCTCAACTTTCCCTTTAGTTTTTGCACGATATACTTTACAAAGTTTAGGGATGAAGTTATCTTTGGCAAACTCTAGAAAATCATTATTGAAGCCATGTTGATTCTTCCCATATTTATCTCTTGAGATAACAACACTTTTAAGGTTATCATAAAGCAGTGTTTGTGGAACACCACCAAAGTATTCAAATGCTTTTACATGGCACTCTTGCCATGTATCTTGTCTCATATTATCTGTAAAATAAACAAATGCCA
>Ga0265293_10003427_pt1 | contig 29473 bp, 45 predicted proteins | sample Munlanlewell138R_FD_192505 | JGI IMG/M metagenome (GOLD analysis project Ga0265293, IMG submission 192505) | Leachate microbial communities from a municipal landfill in Southern Ontario, Canada - Leachate well 138R | ecosystem: Engineered > Solid waste > Landfill > Unclassified | place: Canada... | reverse complement strand
AAAAGCAGTTCAAATTACAACAGCGTGAATATGACGACAAAATCAAAATGCTTAACGCAGAACTTGAGATAGCAAAAAAACAAGCGGAACAAGCGGCAGAAGCTGCTTATTGGGATGAATACCATAAAAGACATCCCAAAAGTAATTATTAATACAATGTGGAGGTACTCCTAAAATGGAAAAATTTGACTTAGGCACATATAAACAGGTGCTCAATATTAAGAATCAGGCGTATAAGAACGCTAATGAGCGTAAACTGTTAGAGGTTCAAGCACAGCAGCTACAGGCAGCAGGAGCAGGAGCACCGCAGACTTTAAGTCCTGAACAGCAAAGATATGTTCAACAGGTAGCAGCTTATAAAAGTGGTGGACCTCCTCCAACAGATGCTCAAGGAAGAATGTATGGAAACATTTCTGATCCATCAAAACCTGCTGGAAGAGAAATAGGAGGAACAATATATATGCAACCTGGATATATGTATAATCCTCCTCCTTTGACGGACGCACAGCTTAAGCAATTAGGGGTAATAGAAGGTCAAAGTATGAGACCATCATGGAGTCCTGGCGTAGCAAGATCACCTGGCCATTCCAAGGGTGATTCTATCCCGGCAGGTAGACCACAAAGTACATCTGGTACAGGATATTCAGGAGTCGATAAATGGAGAGCTCCTAAGCGTGAAATGAATGTAAGCTCTGCTGAATATGCACAGCAAAAAAGAGCTTCAAGGACAGCATGGGAAAATGAACAGCAACAAAGATTAGGTGAACTTGCTGCTCAAAAGAAATATGGATACGACACAGCATTAAGTAATCTTGGATACGCCTCTGAAGAAGAAGATAAAGTCCAAGAAGATATTGATCTTACAGACAGACAAACCAAAGCTTTAAGCAAAGCTGAAAGACTATCTATGGAAGCCAGGGAAAAATCTAAAGAAGCAGCTATTAGATATGCTCAAGCACAGGAAGAAGGACAAATAACACTAGCTCAAAAATACAAAAAAGATTTAGATAAATGGAATAAAATAGCAGACCAGAAAGATAACACATATAGGAGATTACAGAAAAAGTGGGGAGTTGAGAGAGGAGTTTCTACTGCTCCTGGAATTGAAAGCCAAGGTGGAAGATTACTGTACTGGGATCCACAACAAAAAGTTTTTATAGACACAAAAACAAAACAACCAGTATATAGAAAAGAAGAAGGAGATATTATCAAACAAAGTGCTTCTACTAAAGATAAAGGTAAAGTAAATACATCTCTTTATAATTTAGCTGAAAAAATTGTTACTAAAAGTCTTCCTGAAGGACAAAAAACATTAGGTGGTGGTGATATAGAGATAATACAAAATGTTTACAATGCTTTAAGTGAAGGAAAAGAACTTACTCCTGAAATGCTTGGATATATGATTGAAATAGAAAAAGAAGAACCGGGATTTTTAATGAAATTTTTAAAGGGTACTACTGATTTAATTGTACCAAAACCGATAATAGAAGGAGTTAAAAAAGTTGCTTCTTTTGTATATAAAAATACAGGGCAAAAAATGATAGATGAATTTAATAAAATTTATAACATTCAGCCAGAGGCACCACAGACAGGAACACAACAATCACAGAATTTAATAGGTGAAAAAGTATGGGTTGAATCACCAGATGGAAACGAACGAAAATTATTAACAAAAGAACAGGCCGCAAAAGCTGTTAATCAAGGAGCGAGGATAGTATCATAATGGGATTTTTTGATCAGTTCGAAAATACAGAAACTAAGCCCAAAGAAAAAACCAAAACAGGTGGGTCTTTTTTTGATCAGTTTGAAGAAAGTAAACCAGAAAAAAGCACATCATTTTTTGATCAATTTGATACACCAGAACAACCACAGACTACACAACCACAGCAAGCTTTACCACAAATGGCACAACAAGGCTATGATTTAACCTTATCAGAAACACCGGAGACTATACCGGAAACCATAAAACAACCATCTCCTTTTATGCAAGAAGCATTTATTGAGCCCGCTAAAACTACATACGGAAACTTAATGGTAGGTACTGCCAATATTGCCGATACCTTAGATTTCTATAGTGATAAAATAGCAAATACATTAAATATTCCAAAACCTGAAATATTAAACAAACTGAAAGAAAGTTGGGCTACAACCGGAAGTCAGCTAATAAAAGAAGGAACTCAAAATAAAGCAGCTAAAGCAGTATACGGGACTATAGGAGCTGCAATTCCTTTTGCTGCTGAATTATTGTTATTTAAAGGATTAAAAAAATTCTCTTTTCCTGCCATGATGGGGGTAGAAGGATATAAAGAAGGTGGAACAAGGGGAGCAATTGAGGGAGCCGCTGAAGGATATTTGTTAGGAAAAATAGGCGAAGGTATTGGTTATATACCAGCTGAATTTAAAGATTACCTCCAAAGTATTAAAAAGACTAAACCAAACCTTCATAGATTAATAACACAAGGAAAAATATCTTCTCCGATTATTGATAAAGCTAAAGATGAAGCAATGGGATTGACTCTCAAAGTTAAAAGAAAACTTGGTATTCCTACAAAAACCAATGTGATGACATTACCTCCTGAAAAAATGGAAGCAATAAAAAGACAAGTTATTGATAAAGTTAATAAAATGCCGAAAGGAGCAAGAGCTAAATTTTTAAGAGAAAGTCCATTTGCTCAACAAGCTGTAAGAGAATCAGAAATAGCCGCTTCTCAGCAAAATATCACTAGACCTATTATAGCATCTCAAGCACCTACTAGACCTACACAGGCAATTCCTGAACAGGTTATTCCATCACAAGTACCAATAGCACAAGCACCGCAAACAACTATACCAATAGAGCCTGCTGTTACTCAAGGCATGGCAGTACCAACACAGCCAACACAAGCACCTGCTAGCTTAGAGCAGGAAGCTTTAATTCAAGAGCAGGTTTCCCCTACTGAAAACATACCAGAAACTAATATTTCCGTAGAGCAATATACACAAACACCATTTATTGTAAGAGAAGGAACTCCACCAACAAAGCCACCAACACCAGAGAAAGCTACTCCACTAAACCCTGCTCCACTTCAAGAATACAAAAAGCCGGGATTAGCTCAACACGTAACTTCTCAATCATGGTATGCGGATAAATTAGGAGTCAGAAAATTATTAGAACCTGCTATGAAAGCAAAGACAGGTAAGATAAAAGAAGGTAATTTATTAAAAAAATCCGTAACTAAAATATTTAAAGATTTAGAAAAATCAAACATAAATGTTAAACAATTTGCTAGAACATTTAACACCAATGAAAACCCTCCTGCAAATTTATCAGAAAAAGAAAAAGCTGCTTTTGAGTTTGGTAGGGATTTAACTAGAGATATGTGGGAAAGACTGAATGCTGTAAGGTCTGAGTTGGATATGCCTTTAATTAGATACCGTAAAGGATATTTTAGACATATAGCAGATAAACAAATTGATGAAATATTAGCAGGAGAAAGAGAATTACCAAAAGAACTTTCTTATTTACAAAAGAAGCTAACAAAAGTTAAAGATAATCCGATGGCTTACCGTAGAGAAATAGAGGATGCTTTTCTTACAAAATATAGTGATGACTGGGAATTTGTAATGAAATCAATGATAGACACATCACTTGAAGAAATTTACATGACAGCTCCAAAAACTATTCTCAATAATAAACTTAAGGAAATTGATAAAGCTGGAACTATGCCTGCTGAAACTAGAAAATGGATTAACGATTTTATCGATTATCACTTTGAAAATAAACAAACTAAACTTGATGAAATGGTTGATGCTATTATTACAGAGACTCAAGCAAAAGATATATTAAATAATTTTTTAAAACCATTCGGAAAGCAATTAAGCCAGAGACCATTAACAAAAATGATATCTAATATATCGAAATTACCAGTATATGGGGCTATGGGTGGAGTTAATCCTAAGCAAATCATTAGAAACCTTTTTCAAACAACCCAAAACATGGGGCTATATGGAGTAACTTCTACAGCAAAGGGGATGTTACCAACTACAAAAGGTTCAACACTAGAAGAACTTTTAAATAAAAGTGACTTTCTGCAAAACTATAATGGTTTAGAAGGAATAGAAAAAAATCTCTTAAGCAAAATTAAAGAAAAAACACTTGCTCCTTATCAATGGTCAGCTGTCGGGAATGTTAAAAGGGGAATGAAAGCAGCTTATTACAATATGGAAAAATATTTTAAAGACCCTAAATTTAAAAAATTTGGTTGGGCTGATCCTCAACGAACCTATAATGAACCTAAAGATTTTCTTTATCCAAGCGAAATAGAGAAAATGTTGAAAGAAATGGAATTTGGAGGACAGACACTTCATTATGATTATCAATCATGGGGATTGCCTCAAGTATTTAGAAATAAATCATTGTCACCTATAACAAGATTCGGGAGCTGGTTTCTTAACTATTGGATGACTTTTCAGCGTGAATGTTTTAGGAGAGCTTTTACTGGTACACCTTCTTATGATAATAATGTTAAGTTTTCTCCTGCTGATAGAACTAATTATTTAAAGTATATAATTCTTGGAGGAGCAATACTTTCTAGCCTTGGTTATTATAGAAGTTATATGTTTGGCACTGCTCCAGCAGGATTACCTCCAACAGCTCAACTTGCTATGGGTCTTTATAATTATACTATAAATTCAGGAAATTCTAGTTGGGAAAAAAAGAAAAGAGCTCAAGCTGCATATCAAATTAAAAATGCTGCCTTAATGCATATTCCATTATACTTATCAGTAAAAGATGCAACATCATTACTTAAAGGAGAAAAACCATTAAGAGATTATTTGTTTTATACAAAATCAGCAAATAAAAAACCAAGCTTACCAAGATCATCTGGTAACTGGCAAAGAGTAAGAGATTCTAAGTATACAAGAAACTATAAATATATAAGAGCAAAAGATTCCAAGTATAGACGAAGATAACAACCAATAAGGAGAATAGATATGGCCGAAGATGAACATAGAGTTAAATGCGAGAATAGATTTAGCACCTTAGAGGCAGAGAGCAAAAGTCTATTTAAGACCTTCGCTGATATCAAGGCTGATGTATCTGATATTAGGCAAAATCTTAACAGCCGTCTACCTGTATGGGTAACGGTAGTCATAACTTTTCTCAGCTCTGTAGCAGTAGCAGCAATAACCTTCAAGATGGGGTAAACCATAACAGAAAGGCTCTATCATGCTTAGAGGCGGTAAAGAGAGAATCTGTTTGCACTTGGAATGTATTATTCGGCATCATGAAGAGATAGTAAGGCATCAAGAAGGAATTACTAAAGACTTTCAGGGAATACTTAGGGAGCTTAACGAATATGACACCACTAAAATTGACTACCACAAAATTTATAAAGACTAGCTTAATTTACCCTGATTATATTCAGTTAGGCAAAAGAAGAATCAAGCTTCAATCAGACTTCACTTATAATGGTATAACCGTACCAAAAGGATTTATCTGTGATGGTGCTTCAATTCCTGCCATAGTATGGTCAATTACAGGACTTCACCCTTTACACCATCGTATCATAGCCGGAGCCATAATTCACGATTATTTGTACCGTTTTGGCGGTTTAATAAGCGATAAACAATATACCAGAAAAGAAGCAGACAAGATGCTGGTTGAGCTAATGAAAATCTACGGTGCTAATTTTTATCAGAGGCAAGCTGTTTACTGGGCTGTCCGCTCCTTTGGCTGGCGTTTCTGGCGTTAAAACAATTCAGCTTCTTTGATTTCAACTTCTTTTCCTTCCCGATCTTCTATAAACAAACCTTTATCTAAAAATTTATATACCTCATAAAAATTGTCACCCTTGCTAATCCTTATCATCACTCCTCCTCCCTTCGATTATAAGCAATCCCCTGACTTTCATCCCTGATACAGTCATCCCTCAAAGGCTCACCGCTGTAAAAGCACATAGTGGCCTCTCTCGCCTCTTGGGCCTTGTATTCCTCCAAGTCACTTGCCACATACAAAAAACCCAGCGAAACAAGCCCTGCTGAAGCGATAAGCATAACAATAAATAAGCCTCTTAAACCAGGGAACAATAGCCAGCCGATTATGTTTTTAATGTGTTTTTTCATTTCCCCTCTTTTATAAATAAATAATTCTGTATATTCTGTGCTTTGAGTTTCTGAATCCATATACTTCCTCAGCGTCCTTCTTATAATAATATTTTCTATTATTCTTTTTTCTAGCTTGTTCATTCTCCCACTTCCTCTATTTTAAAGCAGTCAGCTTCGTTGATAGCTTTGATAAGGTCAATACCAGCATCATAATCACAGCAACCTTTTGGACTTCTACAAAAATGACCACAAACTTGGCAAATTAATTCCCCTGCCTTCTCCTCGTCAATGCTGATCTCGATCAGCTTATCTAGTACATCCTTAGCCGAATAACATCCTTTTCCGCTTATTGTCTCTCCAACTCTCACCTTCATAGCTCCTCCTTTCTATTTAAATTTCATCCTTGCACCGTCGAACTCTAAAACAAATTCTCCGGTCTCTCCATCTTTATTTTTATCTAAATAAAAATTAACAATCCCAGGATTATCCTCAGAATTATATTTGCTCTTATTTAACATAAATAAAACTAAATCAGCATCTTGCTCAATGCCTCCTGAATCTCTTAAGTCTGATAGCTTAGGTCTATGATCTGTCCGGTAATCAATATCCCTATTTAGTTGACTTAAAAGCATTATTGCAATATCAAGTTCCTTAGATAGTTTTTTAAATTTTCTTGATATAACCTCAAGCTCATAGTTCCTTTTTTCTCTATTGCCTTTAATGTGAATTAATTGCAAAAAATCAACCATGACAAAACTTATATCGTACTTTCTTTTTAAATTCTTAATCTCAAGAACAATGCTATTTAAATCATCCGCTTCTTCATTGATAAAGATATTATTGCTCTCTGCAATTACGCATGATGCTTTGACAATCTTGTTTAAATTATCCTCATTTAATTCTCTTTGCCGAATATAATGCAAAGGTATCTCTGTTAGATTACTTAGTATTCTATTCATGATTTTTGCTTTGGAAGTTTCTAAACTAAAAAATGCAACCTTCTTGTTTAGGGTTATTGCAGAATATATTAAAAGATTTATAGCAAAGACTGTTTTGCCATGGCTTGGTCTAGCCGCAAGAATTATGATTGTTGCTGGCTCAAACCCTAGAGTTAATTTATCAAGCTCATTAAAGCCACTAGAAAGCCCTACAAAGCTATCTTTTTTCTTTTGAAGGTTATCTAGGTAATCAGGAAGAAAGTCTCTAATTGTTGCCGTTTCTTTCGAAATTTGCAGGTTTCTAATTTCTTCAAACTTTTCTTCGAGTTCTTCAAGAAATCCTTCTTTCTTATCGTCAACTATAAGTTGCACTTCTCTTTTAATCCGGTATTCTCTTAGGTCGTAAATATATTGGCAAAAATAAGATAGTGTTGTTTGACAATTATAAAAATCTGTCATATCTGATGCATCAACACCACAATTTTTTTCTGTAATGTATTTTGTTGCAAGAATAAAATCTATCTTCATTCCTTTGTTGTGCATTTCTGTAATGGCCTTCCAGGTTTCTTGACATTTAGGGCTAGTAAAATCAAGATCATCTAAGACAGACAGGGCTTGCTCTATCGCTTCATCTTTGTATTCTAATAAACTTCCAAGTATGGCTTTTTCAATTTCTGTGTTACTGTAGTTCATAATTTCCCCTTCCTTAAAAGTTCTTTTCCCTCGTTATAACATTCTTGCCTACAAAAACTTTTCCCTTCTAGCTTGCTCTTAAAATCTTTGATTGGCTTACCGCAGATGTGGCAGGTTTGAGTAAATAAATCGGATTGCTTATCCTTGTTATCTGCCTTAAACCAGTTAGCAAGCAGTTTGCTCTTCCAGTTCTTGAGCGGATTGCCCTGCGAGTCTTCCCAGTTCATGTTCTGATAGTATTCATAGGTCTTATTTGCTATACCGGAATATCCTTTTTCTTTGCAGTATTCTGTCCATTCTTCAAAAGTTGGAGGATTATCACGCACTAGTTTTTTAGTAGTCCCTTTCTTTTTAGCTTTTTCTTTTTCCAGTTCTTCTTTAATTCTTTTTAGTTCTTCTTTAATTCTTTTTAGTTCTTGTTTGTGTTCGTCTGCTGTTCGTTTGCTGTTCGTTTGCTGTTCATTTTGCTGTTCATTTTCATGGTAGTTGTTGTAGTTAGTTATTGTCACTATGGTATATTTATTATAAGTTTGTTGTTCAATTTGTTGTTCACTTTCAAGCATTTTCATTGTTCGATATATTTTTGATTCAGCGATTCCGGTTTCCTTTGATAACTTTTTTCTGCCGGTAATTAATTGACCTTTTTTTAAAGTTATTTTTTTTCCATTAAACATAAATGTTTTTTCTTTGTGATTAGCTTCTAGCAATAAATGAATCCATAAATGAACAATAGCTGAATCAGTGTAGAAAAAAGAATCCTTAATTTTTCTCCAAACTTTAATATAACCACGGTGCATTTTAAGCCTTTCTTAGAATTTGCAGATAAAAAAAGAGCGATCAGGCTGGAACGAATTAAACCGTTTGGGTAGAATTCACCTAATCGCTCTTAAATTTTTTTTTAGAATACAGTTTAATCGTTCCATTTACAACCATACTACCAAGTCCGCTTACCTAAGTCAACTTTTTTCTGACTTTTTTCTGGATTTAATTTCCTTCTCAATTTCTTCCTGCTCTTTGAGTTCTTTCTTAAAATGTTCTTCCCAGCACTTTATGCAAATATCCATTTCTGCTTCTATAATTTCTGGATACTCTTTTTCTTGCCGATAAGGGCAATAATCCGGCCGATCTTCCGGGCACTGTGCATTGATAGCTAGCTCAAAACAAGCAAGCTCAAATAGTACTTTATATTTCATTTTTCCCCTTTCTCCTGATTTAAAGCCACCTATCAGGATAAAATTTTTTAGATAGCTTTAACCATCTTTCTAAAAGTTCTTTCCTGCTTTTATTTGATTCGTCATACCGCTTCTCAAGATCAAAGTAGCAGTACGTAAGCACCGCTACGATAATTGATAAGGCTATGTTAAGCACTATTGAGACTACTAGCATTTTGATTCCTCCTCGAATCTTTTTTCTGCTTTCGCTTTTATCCTTGCATTAAATCTTTTCATAGTTTTTTCTCCTTTCGTTTGGTTTGGTTATTTAATTACTTCAAACTGTGTAAAATAATCTCTACTCTTGGTTCATTTGCATACTGCTTAAAAATCTTTTCCCTACATACCTGACTATCATCAATGTAAGCTAGTCCGTTTAAGGCATCTTTAATAGCCTTAATTAGATTGTCTGTATCAGGTCTTTTAATATGCCATCTTTTTTCCAGAGCCTCTTTTTTCTTTTTCTTACTCCAACTTTTTGGTATCGGCATCAAAAAAACAAAGGTCATGCTTACAGGGCCTTCTATTGGCTCAAAATCAGGGAAATTAGCCGCAAAAAGCAATCTTACCTTATGCTCATACTGAATAGTCTTTTTTGGCGTATATGTCCACCCTTTACTCGTTACACGTGGTCTTCCCTTTGCTACTGGTACACCTGGTATCTCAAATGCAATTATCTTCCCCATTTCTCCCCCTTTGGTTAGATTATTTTCTCTTTTTAATCATTAATGATTTGCTTTCTACTATTTTACATCCTTTAATTTCTTCAACTTTCATTTCTTTTTTAATCCAGTTTTTATCAATCTTAATAACCTGCTCAATAGTCTTAAATTTTGCAGGTATTTTCTCTTGGTCAGTTATTTGCAAAGATTCTGACGTTTTAATGGATAGGCTATAATCTCCTGTTTTAATGTTTTCTATTCCAGAAGCAATCATTTTATCTCTTAGATTATCTCTCAAGTCTTGACTCATTTCTTTGAGCTTTTTTTGTTTTTCTTTTATAGCGTCAATTTCTTCTTGTAATTCATTAGCTTGATCTTCATAGCTATTAATCAGCTGTAACTGGTTTAATTGTTCTTTTTGCAATTGTTGCATTTATTTAGCCTCCTTATTTTTTTCTTTCAATCCTGCTTTAAGTTCTTCTATTTGTTCTAGTCTTAATTCTTTGGTGTTTAACACATCAAGGTCAACTTTTATTCCTAGTTTTTCAGCTAAAAATAATATCTTAGCATACTGGATATGCTTACATTCAGCAGCTGCTGGACAATTACAGCTTGCTTTAGTTTCCTTATCTTTCGGCAACACAACCTGATAAATTTTACTTCCTGATTCGCTCTTAAATGTATAAATACCGTCATCTTCTTTTGTCCATTGCACGCTTAAATCAACTTCTTTTGGTTCTTCATCTGGCTCGCTAAAAGTTCCGTCTCCATTATCGATAAGGCTTGTTTCTGCTTTTTTTTCTTCTTCTGTCTTTTTCTTTTCGTCTTCTGGCGTAAAATCTTGAGGAGTATTTTCTTCAACGTCAATCACAACTCCTCTTTCATTTGCTCCTAGCTCCTCCGGGATATATCCGCCTCCAATAAGATGAGGGCAATAAAATCTACATCCGTTACTTATCGCTCTAGCAAACAGCATGTTTTTAGGAAATTTAGTCCAGCCTGAACCTTCTCGATAAACTCCGGCAGTTTTAGCATCTTTAATCGTAAAGCTTGATTCTCCGATATTTTCCCATTTTCCATTATTCCCTAATTGCATAAAAGAAATAATACATTCTTCGTTTGTAAGTTTCTTGACCCTATAATCATATTCTTTACTCTGTTTAACCTGGCTTGCAAAAATATCTGACCCAAAAGTAACCTGACCTTTAACCATATATATTTTAGTCATGCTTCTTATCGGTGATATTCCTAATTCTTTACCAGCCATAACCTTAACTATTGCTTGAGCTTGACTATTGATGTCGTTAAACATTCCTGACTGATGAAATACTTTAGAAATATTTGATATCTCATTTAAGCTCAATTGATTTGCTTTATATTCCTGAATCTCTTTACTCATAATAACCCCCTTTTTGTTAGTCCCTCGGGTATGTCCCGAAAGTGTGAAAATGTTTTTTCGCTCTTGCCCAGTCTTGAGCCTCCTCTTCGGCTTCTTTTTCTTCTCGTTCTTTGCATTCTTCGCAAAGACCTTGCCCTTTTTCGATCACCTCTCCGCATTCGCATTCTTCGAGATATTCTTCAAAACATTTCGGGCAATATAATTCATCTTGGAATACACGGAAAGTGTTCTTCTCGTACTCCTTAGCCCCGCACTCGGAGCAGGTTAAAACAGGTTCAAGGCATTTAAAAACTTCGTCCATTTGGTCTAATATGTTCATTCCTTAATCCTCCTTTTTAAAATTATTTACGTGCTTAAAAATCATCTTGCTGGCTAGATGTTCCAGCAATACAGCATCATCCTCAAACTCTGTTCCCAGCATTTCACGCCTAACAAATTCCGCATCATGCTTGATAGTAAGCAGTTTGTTATGCACTTTGTGTCGTTTCCAGTCGATTTGCTCAAGCTTGGTTAATTTTTTCATGGATTCGCTCATTTTTTAACCTCCTAAGCATATAGTTTTTCCATTGGCTCCAGAGACTTACGCATATCACTAGATATACGCTTAAATTTTGGTTCTTCTCTTGCTTCTGTTTTTCTGTCTCTTTGCTTCTTGTCCGCAATTTCTACTGTACCAGATACATATAACAGATTTGCAAAGCTGTTAGTTGTTTTCATTGTTTTCTCCCCTCCTTATTTAAATTTTTCCTTCCCAAACAACACCATTAGCACCATGTAATCTCCATTTCTCTCTGTCAAAACTTGGTACAAGACCTTTTTCCCAAAGGTCAATAGCGGGAAGAAAAGGGTTTTCGCCTTCTTTATATTCTATATTAAAGAATGACGATGCGTAAGCTTCGACTGAAGCTCCGACTGAATTCCAGACTGAAGCTTCGACTGAAGTTTTGATTGAATCCCAGACTGAAGTTTTGATTGAATACCAGACTGAAGCCCTGACTGAATCCCAGACTGAAGTTTTGATTGAATTCCAGACTGAAGCTCCGACTGAATACCAGACTGAAGCTCCGACTGAATACCTGACTGAAGCTCCGACTGAATACCAGACTGAAGCCCATTTCCTTAAAAGTTCTAAGTCTTTTTTTGTTACACGTTTCCTGTTTTTATTTTTAAATGGGTGTACAACCTGTTTAATAATAAGTTGAGGCACTATTTTCTTAAAATCAAGTCCTTCGCATATTCGCTTTACTCTCTTTGAATCATCCTTAGTATTTATTTGATCTATCGTAAAAACTTTGGTTAAGGGATTATATTCGTATTTATTAAGATTATCTTCCATCGCCCCTTTATAACCAAAATAATCAGCGATAGATGTGTGACTATCTGGGCTGTATTTTATCTCACCACTTAAGCATTTTTTTCTTAATTCCCAATCAAAATACATCACATTCGCTTTACCATCACTTACACAACTAAAAAACTGACACATAATTCTCCCCTTTCTTTCATAAATTTTGACCAGTCCTCAAAGAGCTGATCTCTTGTTTCGTGGTCGATTAATAATTGTTCTATCTCGTTTTCAGACAGTTTTTTCTCAATTTTTAGGTAGTTTAAGAATGTCATTTAGAAAGCTCTCCTTTGCCAGATAAAGAGACCCCGGGCAGGGTGGCATTGGATTTTGAGAGATTTTGGTAAGCTAAACCGACAAGGTTCAGTTTGCTTTTGTTCCCACCCGAGGATATATTGTTATTAAGCGACTGTTTATCAATTTTCATTATTTACCAATGCCTTGGTTTTTTTGAGGTTGATTAATACTAATTTACTTTGTTTACCTTGTCAACTTTTTTTGGTTAATATTGCAGTTAAAACCATTTATCAAAAAGTTTTTGTAAATCCTTTTCGATTTTCTGCCCAGAGAATTGACTGCCTTCGCCGCTTTCTTCGTCCTGTATCCAGACGTCTTTTTCGTCCAGTTGCCAAATAGAAAATTTTCCGATGCGGACTTGTTGTTTTATTGCTTTTCCGTTTATATACATTTTACTCATTTTTACACCTTTCTGCCTTCCGGCTTTTTAGATTGTTAATTAAAACCCTATCCCTGCCGGCCTGGTAGGCAAGCAGGAGAGAGCTTTAATTAAATTTCTTAAAAAAGTCTGTAAGTCCTTCCAGATACTCGGTTTCTTCGTCAATCTGCTCTTCGATTTCTTTAAGAGCTTGTGGGAGAAAACGAAGGAATCTTCTAAGCTGTTCTATTGTCATAATGTTATAAAAAACTTCCTGGGAACCAGCAAAATCATAACTTCTGTCCTCAAGTTTTGTCGCAAGATCAATATTTTTTGTTGTAAGATAAAAATTTTGGACACCGTCGTTTCCAAGTGCTGTTTTGCTTTCTATCCCTGGGACACCCTCTGTTATGTAATACCATTCAGACATAAATTTTTTAACATTTTCTCTTACCCATGTTCTTTTTTCTGCTAATTCTTTTGCTTTTTTTGCTAAGTCTTTCATTCCATCCTCCTTTTGTTTTGGCTTAATTGCCGGTTTATTTATTTTACAGATACTATATTATCTTACTTAGTTGACATTGTCAACACTTATTTTAAAAAAATATTACTTTTTTTCTTTATATTCCGCAAGCCATTTCTTTACAATCATATATAATAGATTGCTCATGCTTCGGGATTGAGATGCAGAGATATTTTCTATTTCTCTTTTTTCCTCCTCCGTGCATCGGACATATATTCTCTCATTTTTCATGATTTCATTATTCATCATAATGTTTACCTTGTCAACAATTATTTTTACTTTTTTTAATATTTTTTTTGCTCTCACGCAAAATATATACAGCATATTACATACCAACTCTGTTTTAAGCTTAGATTATTTATTGTTTCAGCCGGTTTGTTGTTATTTTGTATAGATTTAATTTCTACTTTACATAATAGTGTTGTATAATATAACAAATAGGCATAAAAACACGTTTGGCATATTCCTTGCTTAGGATAATTTATAACCAAAACACACCAAAATAATTTATTTTAAAGCTAAAATAATTTTATGGCATGATCTTTGCTGTATCAGGAAATCAAAAAAGTGTATATTTTCTAAACAAAATATTATACGACGTTTTGTTGCAAAATCGTTACTTACGACAAAAATATTTTTTGGCATGACTCTTGCTTAAGAAGTTATGGAAATACGGCACACACCATAAATCTGTGAAATATTTCACAACTACGCAAGTGGAACAAAGTCAAAGGAAAGTAAAAAAAAGCTTGACAGCCCTGAAAAAACGTGTGTATAATATGAACAAGGACAAAAGAGAACGTTAGCTGATTTTTCTTTTTTAATAATTTTTCTTTTTGGCACTTAATGAAATGCAAATGCTTACCAACCTACAAAACGAAGGGGAAAACATGGAACAATACCAAGTTTTTATGCAGTATCGCCCAAAATCCTACCTTATCAGACCTGGTCTAGTCAACAACATCTATGATGATCAAACTATTGCATTCGAAGCTCTTAAGGAAAAGCTAAGAGATAAGTTTAAAAGTCTTAAATTAGATAGATATAAATTTAATCGGTTTTCAAAATATGGGAAGATAAAGTAAATATGGCACTTAGCAACGACAAAAAGCAGAAAATTATAAATTATTGTGAAGACGGAAAATCTCTCAGGCAGATTGCTAAAATACTAAAAATCGGGAGAGAAACAATTCGCCAAGAATTATCTGCAAACAAAGAATTTGAAGCCCACTACGCTCGCGCGAAACAAAATTTTTATGAAGAAAAAGCAGAATATATGCACGAACTTGAAGCTGAGCTAAAAAGGCTAGTTCTCGACGAGGAAATCGATAATAAAACAAAGAATGCTCTGGTTCAGGCATATAAACTGGAAATAGACAACATTAAGTGGTTTTTATGCAAGCTGCTCCCAAAGAAATACGGAGATCGTCAGCAGATTGAGCAAACACACGATGTCAGCGGCAATTTGAAGGAGATACTGCAAAAACATATTGTCGTCAAGGAATTGGGTCAGGATGTGCCAAAGGGATGAGAGAGGTAACTTAATGCCTGGTTAACTTCGACTTGGCCAGGCTTATTTAACAAAAACAAAAAGGGGGCAAAATGACTAGAAAAAAATATACAGGGTATATAGATATTGACGGAGATGGTTTATTAAATATTGTCCAAGACGATAAATCTTTAGTATTAGCAGACTTAATTAAAAATGATTTTAATATTGGTGATACAGTAAAATATTATATTTTGGACAAAGAAAAAACAGAAGAAGAAGCTACAGATGCTTTGCTCAAAAGAATATATGGAGATATAGAAAAACTTAATTTTATATTAGAGGCCTATTCAGAATGGACTATATTGGATCTAGGTGGACATGATTTGATAGAAGAATTAAGTGGATATGAGGGTAAATACTTAATTCTAATAATAAAGAGCTGAAAGAAAAAAATGAGTACCTAACAGCGAGGGTGATCAATAGAGCACTGATTGGAACTATTCCGAAATGAGTGAAATAATGCAAGAAGCAATAAGAGCTGCTAGAAAAGAGAATAGAATGTATAGCAAAATATTGCAAAAAGAAATAGACGACGGCAGGAAGGAACAAGCAAAGAAGTTTCTAGACGCTGTCAAAGAAAAAATAAGGGGTGAGTGATGGATATATATACAAATAGCTATATAAGATGGAAAGATAGTCATTTTGCTCCAACGGTGCTATACATAAAGAGATCAAATCAATGGTTCTGCAGACGGATCAAACAAGACAATGGATTTATAGTATCGAGCAGAGTAGCTTTACTATATACGCTCAAAATGTTATTTAACAAGGCGAAAAACGCCGTAACGGGGAGTGGTTAATTATGTTTGGAATGTATAAGGAAGTAAAGAGGTTGGAAAATGAAAATGAACAGCTAAAGGAGAAGATTAAAAAACTGGAATATGCAAACATTGAGGCAGAAAAGACCATAACAAGAAAACAAGAGGATTTTCAGCGTCAAGAGCGAGAAACCAAGCACCTCATGACCTTGCTAGATAAGCAGATGGAGCTGGAGAAAAAGAAGGCTATCGAGGAAACAAGAATTAATATGCAAAAAACTAATGAGGCTTATCGGGCCGATTTAAGGGAAAGGTATGAAAACATCATAGATAACACCATATTTTTCTACAACAACAAAGCTGATGCACTTACCAAGAAGTACGAAAACATCATAGATATGCTCTCAAAGCGTTTGCCGTCAATTCAGGTTAGCGAACTTGTCGGGAAGGTGAAGAAATGAGCGAGGTGATTTTAGATGTATCAATTGTTTTATTTTTTACTTTTATTTTCGCTTTTTTATACCAGCTTATAGGCTGGTTCAAGAAGAAGCTCAGAAAGAAAAAAGATAAATGGAATAAAAATGGAATGTTCACAGGAGAAGCGCTTACATGGAAATACAGAAAAATGGCAATTGACACGCTTAAGGAGTACAAATACAAGCCTGGGGAATGTATACCTGTCACAGAAAAAGAATTAAGCGTACTTGATTCAATTAGAAATGAATACCCGAAAGGATGTAGAGATTATTTAGAAAAATTACGCTCTGGAAAGTATTATCAAGAGCAATTTGATAAACACAAATACAAGCCAGGAGAAGCAATCCCCGTAACAGAGAAAGAATTTAATCAATTAGCACGCTCTGGGGATAGATGTATAGACGAATCAGACACAATGACTTTAGAGCAATTAGAACGTATGTTTAAAAACAGCAAACCAGACGATCCAGACGATAGCCGTTTGTTTCCTTGCGACTACAGTATGAGTTATATCGCACCATTGGAGCAGTTGAGGCGAGAGGTGGAGGGCTTTATAAATGAGCGAAATGTTTGAAACCAAAGAGGTTATTCAGAAGACCCAAACAGGAATTAAATGTGATGGGTGTGGAAAAGTCAGCAAAAAGGTAACTAAAGATGATTACTCATTTTTTGAGAAGGATTTTGCAGAGATAACTTTATATGGATTTCCGGAAGATGATTTAGAGCGTCTACACGCTTGTAGTGGAGAATGTCTTGAAAAAGTAATTAAGTCCATTGATGAGTATAAAACAAGAGCAAATATTGAAATACCAAGAGAGATACTTTTAGGGCTACAGAAAGAACTATAAAAAACTAAATTCGCTCCTTTAGGGGCGCTGGCCGGTCACCCCGCCGGCCGGATTTTATGGAAGGAGAGGTTATAAAAGGATGATAAAATATCCGACTTTTGAGGAGTTTTGGTTTAAATATCACATAAATAGAGAATCTCCTCGTAGATTAAGAAACCTTATAGGAAAATATTATATTTGTATTTTTGATGAAAAAAATGGTGGATATGATATAGAAATAAAACATTGTCATAAGATTATTGATGCTTATTATATCAATAAACACAATTATATTTATGACGGAATATTATTAAGATTAGCTAGTATACGAGAGGTACTCTTTGGAGTGAAAGAAAAGTTTATATCATATCACCGGAAACCTCCGAAAGGACTAGAAGTTAGGATATAAAATTACAATAGAAGAATATAAAAAATTACCTTTTAAGCATAGAATATGTTATAGGCCCATAGGAGAATATAAAGAAACTTATATAAATAAACAATGTGATTCCTGCGGGCGAGGGCGAAGGAAAAATAAATAGTAACGGCTACGTGTATGAAACGTAGCCTAACCACAAACTTTGAAATTAAGAACTGCCATATCAAGGCTATGTTTTATACACCTTGTTAGCAGTATGTAAAATTACGGATTTGGAATATAAACTTTAAAAATTAAAACAATGGTAGATTTTAAGAAAATGGCTGACCACAGCAAGTTAAGAAAAGAGATTGAGAAAGCAATCAATATTTATAGTTTGGAAAATGGCAGTGATACACCAGACTTTATTCTTGCAGAATATTTGTCCGATTGCTTGCGGATGTTCGATAAAGCAGTTAATAAAAGAGAGGAATGGTATGGTAGGAAGGAACGTGAGTAATTTTATTACTGCTAACAATTAAATATAGGTCATCAATAATGACATTAAATGAAATAAAAAAAAGAGTAAAATATATAAATAAAATTAAAAATGATGATGAAGCGGCACATTCACAAGAAGACCAATTATACTATGATTTTATAAAATATGTTTCAACAAAATAATTAAAAACATAATCAAATAGCAACCGGCTAGCTACCGGACAGGCACAAAAAGAAATATAAGAGTCAGCATAGTGGCTATGTACACTGTGTTGGCTTTTTTTTTGTGCTTAGAAAGGAACTAGATGAAGATAGATTTAAAGCAGGCAAGATATACAGGATATACGCTAGCTATTAGGTGGACAGATACAAAAATGATCATGTTTGTTGAGGATATGGGCGTTTTCGAATGTGGGAATAACTAATGGACAAAATCGAACAAATGCAATCTTTTTTAAACGATTTAGGTAAGCTGTATGATTACTATGCGGAAGAATATGAACTTACAAATATCGAAGTTATAGGGGCATTAGAGGCATTTAAAATATCACTTTGTAGAGAAATAGAGCTTAAGGAAAAATGAGAATAGTAGATAACAGCGAAGGTTTTATCGAAATGATGCAGCTATGGGATTTGCAAAAAGGGCAGTGGATTCCGTTTAAGCTATGGCCTAGACAGAAAGAATATCTGTATTATCTTCATAATTATAGTTTTGTGGTGTTCCTTAAAAAACGGCAGGTTGGAGGGTCTCAGCTTACCGGTGCTGATTCGTTGGTGCAATGCTTGTGCTTAGATAATTTTACTGTATTGGTTCTTTCAAAGTCAGGAGCTGACGCAGAAGAATTTCTTTACAGGGTTGTAAATATGTATAATTCGTTACCAGAATCGGTTAAGGATGCAAGTCCATTAAATAAGAGACCTACTATCTCGGAAATGCACTGGGTTAATGGGTCAAGAATGATCTCACTTCCTGCAAACAGGGGAGAAGGTTATACAGGAGATAGGGTTGTAATCGACGAAGCAGCAAGAATAACCAAGAAAGATTCTCATCTAACTTTAGATCAGTTAATGATGAATATAGGCCCCGTTATTGAGAAAGCAAAAGGGCAGATAGTTTTAGTGTCTAAAGCAAGCGGTTATAACCTGTTCCATAATTATTATCAGAAAGGTAAAGACCCAGAGACCAGTATTAGAAGCTTTTTCTTTAGCTGTTACGACGATCCTGGATTCAGCAAAGAACAAAGGCTACAGATCATCAAAGATTTTGGCGAAGATCACGCAAACGAGAACTATCCGGAAAATGATGTTCAGGCGTTTCTAATGTCTGGAAGATGTTGTTTTAATAGGAAAATGCTTCAGTTATTCATGAATAGAGACTTACGAAAAGGAAAGCATGGGTACATCGAAAGAATAGATCAGAGAGTATTTTTTAAAGAAGATGATGAAGGATGGTTTGAAAAGTTTGAAGACCCGATTCCAAGCGTATCTTATGTTATAGGGGTAGATACAGCTGAAGGAATTGAACGTGAAGGAATTATGGAAGATAAGCAGAAATCTGACTTTTCGGCCGCTACAGTATGGAAAAGAGACGGGGATAAACTTATTCAGGTTGCAAGAATCAAAGTTAGGCTTAATCCTAAACTATTTGCCGAAGAAATAAGGCGTTTAGGTCTTTATTATAACTATGCTTTTCTATGTGTAGAAAGAAATAAAGATGGCTTAGGTGTACTTTTAGAATTAAAAGATACACTTAGATATACAAATTTATATTATCAGGAAAGTTATGACCCTGATACTGAAACACGGAAAAAGAAATTAGGCTGGTATACAGAAGGAAAAATCACTAAGCCAGCAATGATCAGAACAGCTGATGCTTTAATTAGAAGTGATCAGGTTATATTTAGAAGTAGCTTAACATTATCGGAGTTTATGACATTTGTCCGTTTTGCAGATGGAAAAACAGGGGCTCAAGAAGGCACACATGATGATGAAGCAATGGGTACTATGATTGCTTGGGAATGTTTTTCTAAGGCTCCAAAAATAGGCAGAAAGAATAAAAACCGGAGAGGATATAAGAAAGCAAAAGTAAGAGAAGATAAATTTGCTCAAATGAGCGGATATTAAACCTTAAAGAAAGGAATAAAAATGGCTAAATCAAGTATTGGTAAAAATTTAAGCAAGCATTTAAAAGAAGACATCAAACAAGATGTAGAAAATTATTTTAGACATGCTGTTGTTAAAATTAAAAGAGAGTTAAAGAAAGAAGACTACAAAGAAATAGCTGAAAAACTAGGTAACTATTTTTCTTTGTTTCTTTATGCAAAAGGTAAAAATAAAGTAATAGATTGGAATATTATAAAGCAAAGCTATGATATGGGTTTTCAGACTGGTGTCGGAATGGAAGTAATGACAAAAGGAGAAAAGAAAACAATAGGTAGATTACTGGCTAAGTGTGAGTTAATTGTAAAACGACTAGATAATGAAAATAAAAGACTAGAAGAAGATATTAAATATTATAAAGCAGAAATGGCTAAGGTTGAGAATTTCTTATTAGAGTTAAAAAAAGAACCGCTTGTAAGAAAAACAGTAGAAAGGATAGTCAACAAAACTAGACAAAAGGAAAAATAATGGCATACGACGATAACAACGAAGAAAAAAGTTTTAACGAGGATGATTTTATTTCATATCTCTGTGAAACACTAGATAATATCAAAAAAGACAGGAAAGAAATTGACCCATTGTTTGATGAGTTTTACAAAGATTGGCGTGATATCAAAGATAAGAAAATATTCCCTTGGATCGGGTGTGCAAACTGGTCTGTTCCGGTTACATCTACTCACACAGACAGCATTATTCCGCGTATAGTTGAAGGAATATTTGACATAAATCCGCCTGTAAAAGTTAAAGCTTTAAATAATACTTCGTTTGAGTATAGAGATTCTATTAGAGCGTTTATGAACTGGGATTTAGAGACACATCCAGAATTAATGGAGCAGATTTGGTATTTTATTCAAAACACTGTTATATATGGTACAGGATTTAATAAGAGTTATTTTGAGCAAGAAAGAGGCATGAAGACACGCTATATTGAGGCTTATTCAGTTAATGGTGAAATTATCAGGGATAGCGAAGGGGAGATTATAGAGGTTAGTGATATTGTTTCTCAAGCTTATGATCAGCAAGGTGTTCAGTACGAAATTGTTGAATTAAAAGAAAAAATTGAAGGATGGAAAAAATATAATCCGACAAATAGAACATTAGATATTAAAGATGTTTTATTTTCCTCTGACGCAGAAAATATTAAAGATGCTTGGGATAATGGAATAATAGCAGTAAAGTTTTTCGAAACTAAAGATGATTTAAGGAAAAGGTTGAAACAAGGTGACAATGAGTTATATAAAAATTTAAGCAAAATAAAAATAAAAAATATTAGTAACGAAAAGGACGATAGAGAATTAGATGATAGAGAAAGAGCAAAAAAATATCAACACGCATACAAAACAAAAAAGATACCGTTTTATGAAGTATATTGCAATTATGATATTGACGGAGATGGTTTTAATGAAAAAGTTGTAGCAATTATTCATCTGGAAACAAAAACTTTACTAGGATATGAAGAGTTTCCTTATGAGCCTGAAAAATGCCCTATCGTGGCCGGATATATTAAACCTGTTCATGGGTGCGTTTTTGGGATTGGTATCCCTGAAATGCTATATGATACCAAGAGAGAGATTGATGCTTTACACAATGCAAGAACTGACAGAAATGCTATTAATAATAATAAACCGTTAATGTACACTGATGCATCAGGATTTAATCCAGATATACACAAGTTCGGGCCTGGCAGAAACTGGGAAATGGATTCAATAATGCCGGAAGATATCAGATTTTTAGATGCTCCAAATAATGAATATAACAGTCAAAAAGAAGAAGATTTAGTTTTACAGTATGCACAAAAGAGATCAGGAATAACTGACCATATGGTAGGTGTAGCTGATTCAAAGAATAAAACTGCCACTGGAATTATGGCATTAATTAAAGAAGGTAATATTTTATTTAGGCATTATATTAGATGGATAAGTTTGGCAATCGGGGAAATTTTAGATTTAAGGTGGGCTCTCTATCGTCAATTCTGGGGAGAAGCGGCTGATGATGAAGTTAATGAATGGGTACAAGAAATATTGGATAACCCAGATAATCCATTATCCAATGAAGGACTAGAAGCATTTAAGCAGCATATGAACGTATACATGACTGCGTACAAAGAAAGCAAGGATTATGAGCTTACAAAGGCACAGGCAACCTATGATATTGCTATGAATAACCCGATAATAAGCCAGTTTCCTCAAGCGTTAAGAGAATTTACAGTTGACTTATTAAGAAAAGTAGGATACTCAGATGCAGAAGAGAAAGTTCCAACTATAGATCAGATCAATGAACAGATGATAAAAATACAGCAAGAAGCAATTAGAAGAGAATTAGCCGAACAAAACCAACCACAAGGAGGGAATCCTAATGCTGGACAAGTCTAGAGAAAAAATGGAAAGAGCTGAAAAGGTTAGAAGCTTAATGAAGCATGAGGGGTATAATGAGTTAGAAAAGGAATGGCAAAAGATCAAAGAAGCGATGCTGAAGAATTTAGAGCTTGATAATGTATCACCAGAACTTCTTAGAGAGACTCAATTTATATATAAAAGAATATGTTTGTGGATGGATATTCCTCATAAGATTGTTCGTGATGGAGAGAAACAGGCAGTTGAAAAAGAAAATGAAAATCAATTAGACAAACAATCAACTCCTTTAAAAAGCTTTTTAACTAGGTTTAAGAGGTAAAAAACATGTCAAAAGAAGATCAGGTTAAATGGGCGATAGAACAGATGACGAAATGTCTTAAAGATGGATTTTATGGAAACTTGCGTTTTAATTTTAAAAATGGTATCTTAGTAAATGCAAACAAAGAAGAAAGTTTAAAACAAATTAACCCTAAAAAAGGAGAAAATGAATGATGATAGAAACAAAAGAAGCATTAAGAAAAGAAAATGAAGAGTTGAAGGAAGAGATAAGAAAGCTGACAAAAAAGTTAAATACAATAGAGTTACAGCATGAAAAAGATGTTACACACAGAGATACACAAACTAAGGCTGAATATACTAGACTTAAAGATAACATGGATGCAGCTGTAGCAAGAGTAAAAGCTGATTATGAAACAAAAATTGCAAGTATTAGAAAAGAACTAAAAATTGAAAAAGAACTTTTCGAAACAGAAAAAGAAACAATGAGGCTAAAATTTCAACAGGAATTACTGAAAGAACGTAAGCAATTGCTTGAAGAGAATAATGAAACATTAAGAGATTCTGTTAAATTTAATGTTGATAAAGCTATTGAGGTGTTTTCTAACTTAACACAAGTTAGAAACATAGGTATTGAAGATAAAACAAAGAAAGAAGGTGGTAAGAAAAAAAATAAATAATAATCTAAATTTCTATATTACAGCTAAATAGCTGATAGGGATAATCGTAAAGAACGAACCCCTGTTTGGAGCAATAAACGCTCTAGGCAGGGGTTTTTTTATTGGTTGGATGGATACCCTCTAACAAGGATTTCATCAAAAAAAACAAACAAATTTCTGGATACCCTCCCACAAGGATTTCAGAAAAACAAAGGAGAACCAAACAATGGTCATGCAAAAAGAAAAACTAGAAGAAGAGATAGCCGATAACGGAGTTTCTTCTGACATAGAAGTTAAAAGAGATGCTGAAGGTTCAATTGATTTATCAGGATTAAATCCATTTAGTAAAGATAATATCAAAAAAGAATATGCGTCAAAAGAGGAAGAACCAGAACAAGAACCAGAAGAGCAATCTTATGAAGAGGAAGAACTTCAAGAACAAGAGCAGAATGAAGATAACGAAAATGATTTAGAACAGGAAGAACCTGATAATCAGGGTCAAGAAATAGGAGAACAGCAAGCTTCAGAAAAAATGATACCTATGAAAAACTTCAGAGAGTATCAAAGTAAAAAAGATCGAGAGATTGCTGAAGCGCGAAGAGAGATCGAAGAGACTAAAAAACAGCTTCAATGGCTTAAGGAAATGAAACAAGGTGATCAGCAGCAAGCACCTGTTCAGCAATTTGATGAGAATGAGCCTCAAATGCCAACTGAAGATGACTTTTTAGAGAACGAAATGGAAGCCACTAGAAAGCTTTACCGTTATGAACGCTATCAAGAGAAGAAACAAGAGCGATTAGAAAGACAGCAAAGAGAACAAGAGGAGAGAAAAAGAAGATACGATCAGGAACATGAAAGAGATATTGTTCTTGTTCGCTCAAAATATCCTCAAATAACTGACATGAAAGGAAAGCTTTATAAAAAGGCTATAGAGATATTGCAAAGAGACCCTGATATTACAAGTTCTCCATATTATGAATCATACGTTGTTAATCAAGCTGCGCTTGAATTAGGAATTAAACCAATTACAAACATAAACAACAACAAACAAACAACTAAAACAACGGCTCAAGTTAAAAAGAAGAAGAGTTACATTCTTAATTCTAAAGGTGGAGGAGCCAGTTCTAATAACTCAGATAAAGATTTGTCAAATTTATCTTTAGATGAATGGAACTCAAAGATGAAAGGTCTTTTTAGGGAGAGCAATGGAGGATAATAAAAAATGGCTACACTAAATACCAACACTTCTACTGAGTTTGATAATGCGATAAAGGAGTTGTGGGAGAAGAAGGTAAGAGAAGACGACGCAAGAAGATCGTTCTGGGATAAGTTTGAAGGTGCTGAAGGTTCAGGAATGCCGATTATTATTAGAAATGATTTTACCAAGGAACCTAGTGACTTAATTCGTATCAACACCATGAGTGAATTAGGTGGGGCTGGTATTACTGGTAATTCAACGCTTGAAGGAAATGAAGAGAAGTTATCTATTGGACAGATTACTATTTCGCCTGATTGGGTGAGACACGCTGTTGCATGGGATAAGAAAGCAAACAAGGAGGCTAACTTTGACGCAGTATTAGCAGCTAATCCGAGATTGTCAAGATGGCTTAGTAGATACAAAGATGCAGATATGTTTGATACTCTATTAGATAACGTAACGAACACAATCTATGCAGGGTCAGCGACAAGTTCTGAGACAATCTCAACAAGTGATACTTTTGGCGTTACTGAGTTGGATAAAATTTCCTTAGCACTTAGAAGACAAGGTGCTATCCCAATGGAAGTCCGTAAAAAAGGTAAATCAGAAATGCCGATTTTTGGAGTAGTTATTTCTGAAATGGACTGGTACAACCTACAGGGTGACCCAGAATTTGTTGATAAACTAGCAGAAGCAGGAGTAAGAGGGGAAGATAATCCTATTTTCACAATGGCAGTAGGGTTATTCCATGGAATGCTGATTTACGTTCATTACGGTATCGGTGGATTCCAGGGAACTCCGCTCAGACCTGAAGCTTCTTTGTATGGCGCAACAAATGACGATTCAACTACTACTATCACTGTAGGAGCAAGCACAGCCAAGAACTATACCCAGTTTTTTGATGATGCTGGAACATTGTCAATTATAGATTCTGACGGAAAGAGAGAATTTGTAACATACACTGATAAGACAAATAACACATTTACTGGATGTTCAAGAGGTCAAACTTATGGTGGAGTATCTTCTTCTGCAATTGATTTCTCTGCTAAAGCCGGAAGTTTTGTTACCCAGAATAACCATGAATCAAGAGTAATCGGGTTTGGTGCTGAAATCGCAGCCAGAACTTGGTCTCAGTATCCAAAAATGGTTAGCCAGAAATATGACTATGATTTTGAACATGGTGTAGGAATTGAAGCATGTTACGGACAGAGTCCGATTAAAAATTCTGACGGTGACACACCTAACTATCTTGTCTGTAAATGCTACGGTAAAAATCCAAGTAACACTATATAAACTAAACCAAACAAGTAAAGGAGGATAACAACTAATGAAAAAGTTTTTAACATTGATTTTGATTGTTGGTTTAGTACTTTTGTCGACAATCACGTTTGCTGGTGATAATGATGCTAGCGAGTTTAATTTGCATAATGCAAATAAGGTAAGGAATGTAACAGCAATAGGTGATTCTGAGGGCGATACAGTTGATGTCTCAGACAATGGAGAGGCAAAAGTTAAGCTTTTACCTACACTGACAACTACAAGACAAACTGATGGTTCTTTAGCAGGTACAGCTTCAACTTCAGGTTGTACAGTTTTTGATTTTGAGATCGTGAACCTTAGCGGAAGCACAGTAACTGTAGAAATTTATGATGATTCTTCTGCTACTGGAACTCCTAGATATGATCCGACAATTCCAAACAACGGACAGTGGCAAAAATCTTTCGGAGATAGAGGTTCAGCTTTTAGCAAAGACCCTTATATCGATTTAGATGCTGGTGTTAAAGCAACTTGCTCTTATAGAGTAGATTAAAACTTTTTAAACCGGAGGGGAGTTTAAAAGCTCCTCTCCATAACTTAATAAACTATGTTTGATACTTTCTTAAAATTAATAATCTTAGTTTCGGTGACTATAAGTATTAAGGGAATACCTTTTAATACTCTATGGTTTTACTTAAGTGTGTCTGGATTGTTTCTTATGTCTTTATTCTCAACTAAAGTGAGGGAGTTTAGATATAAAAAACAATTAGGGTTATTTTTATTTCCATGCTTTATAAATGCAATAGCACACTATAACAAAGTTGAAGTTGTCTGTTTTATATCTGATATATTTTTAGCATGCATAGCAATAGTATTGATTTATGAATATTGCTTTGATTTTAAGAGTTGTTATAAATTTATTGTAATAGCTGGATTACTTAATATAGCTGCTTTATTTTTTCAGCATTATTTGAAGCTTGTTTATAAGTTTAATGTTGATGGTAATTTTGCACATGGTCATGGTGGCTTAATGCAACACTCGCCTAGGCTATCGACTTTATTAGTTATAATTTTACCTTTTATGTTGTTTGTTCCAAAGATAGGTTGGTTTCTGTTTGGTTTAACTATTTTCGCGTGTATAAGTTATCAGTTAGTTAATCAGCAAATACAAACTGCAATCTTACCAATCGGAGCAATATTTTTCTGGATTAAGTGTAAAAACACAAAAATTAAATATTTTATGTTTGGAGCATCGACTATTGCTTTATATGTACTTAGAGAAAGAATAGCAGGTTCATTTGATACAAGAATACATATTTGGTCAGGAGTAATTAAGAATAGCTTTAATTCTGTTTATGATTATTGTTTTGGTTTAGGTCTTGGGACTTTCCCATGGAAAGATGCTGACGTTTTTAATCGCATGATTGAAAATTCGCTACTTCAATTTGTAATGCTTTGCGGATTGGTTTCAGTACCAGTATTAATTTATTTAATTTATAAATTGATTAAAAATTATCAAGAATCACCTGCTTGTTTTTCTGTTATTTCTTTATTAATGCTTTCAACTATCGAATATCCATTTGAGATTAAAAGACTTTGGATAACTATAATATCAATCATTGCATTTTATTTAATTGAAACGCAAAACCAAACAAAAAGGAGAACAGTAAGATGAAAAAAGTACCAGTAAAATACACAGGCAAAAGAGAAACAATAACTATTGATATAGGTCATGATCGTTACGTATTTAATAAGGATAATAATTATATCAATGAGGTTCCGGAAAAAGATGTTCCTAGATTTATTAAGAAAAAAGTTTTTTTACCAACAGTTAAAGAAGTGGTTAAGGAAGTAGTTAAAGAGGTAGAAAAAAAAGTTGTTTACAGAAAAGCAAAATCAACAAAAAAAGGTAAAAAATAATGAATTTAGCTGAACACTTTGATAAATTCTACCAGCTTACAGGACAAACTAGTTCTGATTTTATTAGTACAGATCAGCTTATTAATATATTAGATGATGCAGAGAGAGAAGTAAATCACGAAACTCATTATGTCCGTAAATCTAATATATTTGATTCAGTAGGAAATCAGCAGGAATACAGCTTAGATACTTATGCTCCTGGAATAATTGATTATTTTGTTGACGCTGTTTACTACTCAACAACCGATTCAACAGAACGCAGACCATTAGAAAAGATTAGTCTGCAAGAGCTAAACTTTATCAATAAGAGGTGGAAAGAAGATGATAATGTTTATCCTCGCTTTTATTATGTTGATCGTGAAAGTGGAATATTAGGTTTTCATCCTTTTGAAAAATCAGTACAAACAGGAACAAATTGTATAGAGATTGTTTACCGTGGCGAACATACCAAGATGACAACTTACTATGCTACAGGAACGATTTCCATTACAAGCGGAACCAAGGTAGTAACAGGATCGGGAACAAGCTGGACAAACAATGTGTCATCAGGTGACAAGATTGGTATAGGCAAGCTATTAGATAGCACAACAAGTTTTCCTGTTAAATGGTATACAATTGACGAGGTTTCAGGAAATACATCACTAACGATTACCTCTGATTATGCGGAGACAGATGCTTCAGGTGATTATTATATTATTGCCAGTCCATCATCTATCGATAATGAAATCTTAAATAAATGTTCTGTATATCTTGCTATGGCAGAACATTATCTAATAGTTAATGATGACACAAGAAGATCAAGTTTAATTAGTGAAGCATATATCAAAATGAACAAAGAAAATAGGAGAATTAACAAAAATCACTATCCAAACAAAGTCAACGTACCTGCTGGTAATTATCCTTTTCCTGGTCATCTTAGAGGTGATTATCGTAATGCCTAGAGATCAGATCACAGAACCAAGAGGAATTGACGTTAGCAAGTCAGCTACGGAGATTGACAAAAATCAGGCTCGTAATGCTGAGAATGTTGTTATTGATAACCCTTACAAGGCTATTACCAATAAAAACTTAGGTTTTGAAAGACAAAATACAAGGGGATTACCATTGAAAATTGTTGATATTTTTCAATTAGACGAAGGTGATGGAAATTTAATATTCGAAAGTAGTAATCAATATTCATGGAAAACAATAGGAGGAAATTTAATATTCGAAAGTAATCAATATTTATGGAAAACGTTTGGAGGAAGTGGTAGTGGTGATAATCAATATAATGTTGCTTTTATGGCAACAAGCTTTGAAAATGAAATCTATATATCTGATAGAGATAATCATAGAATACAAATAGTCAATTGGAACGGAGAATTTAAACGTAATTTTGGTTCAGAAGGTTCAGGTAATGGGGAATTTAATCAACCTCATGGAATAAAGGGGTGGAAAGATGAAATTTATATAGTAGACCATGGAAATGGAAGAATACAAGTTTTAGACAAAAATGGAAATTATCAAAGAGAATGGAGCTTGTTAAGTGGTGAAAAAGATGTTGGTGGACAAGATGTTGAAATTTTAACAATTGGAGGAACAGACTATGTTCTTGTTTCTTTATGGAGAATTAATGACAGCTTTACAGGAAAAGTAAGAACATACCAAACAGATGGGACTTTTA
>Ga0265293_10003424_pt1 | contig 29491 bp, 23 predicted proteins | sample Munlanlewell138R_FD_192505 | JGI IMG/M metagenome (GOLD analysis project Ga0265293, IMG submission 192505) | Leachate microbial communities from a municipal landfill in Southern Ontario, Canada - Leachate well 138R | ecosystem: Engineered > Solid waste > Landfill > Unclassified | place: Canada... | reverse complement strand
CCCTGTACGAAATACACCTGCTACAGCTTCCTTAACATGGCAAACATCACAATGATTTCGTTCGGTACAGCCTTTCTCAATGCTGTTAACGCAACCCATACAATCATCAAATTGTGTACCTATTAAGGTTGTTTGTTCTTTATCCTGAATCAAATTTCTTATTGTATTATTGGCTTGAATTATACGTATATTCTCATCTACAATAACCATACCTATAGGTACTGAATCAAAAATTAATTGTAAGTTATTTCTTTCGATAATATTCTCTTCTTCAATATGTTTAATTCTCGTAATATCTCTGAATACAACGACAACTCCACTAGTTCCCCCTGATGAATCAATAATTGGTGCACAGCTAGCCGAGATATAACTAATTGATCCATCACTTTTAATTAAAGCTGAGTGGTTCTTCAGCCCAACCGTCTTGCCCGCTGCAAGTGCGACTTTAATCGGGCTCTCCATATGTATCCCTGTACTGACATCAATAATAGGAAATATTATATCGAAAGGTTGATTAATTGCTTCTTCCAAGCTCCAGCCTGTTAATTGTTGAGCTGCGCTATTCATGAAATCAACCGTTCCATTCAGATCGGTTGAAATAACTCCATCACCAATACATAATAAGGCAGCTGCCATCCGGTCTAGCTCTGGATACAATTTATTTGCCGCATTTGATGTATTCGTCATATTCTGTTGGCTCATAGACTACACCTACTCTGTTTCTTGTTCTTTTAATAGTTTGTCGCAATCAAGAATAAGCTTAACCTCACCGTCAACATTACCAATCCCTTTAATATACTTATTCCCATCTCTATTAAGATCAGGAGGAGGAACAATACCTCCTTCTGGAATTGTTATTACCTCTGACACACTATCTACTATAAGTCCAATTGCTACATCAGCAACATCTATAACTATAACGCAGGTTCTATCATCGTAATCTCGAAATGTCTTTTTAAACCTTAACCTAACATCCATTACTGGTATAATTTTGCCGCGTATATTTATTATCCCTTTAATATATTCCGGCAGCTCTGGAACTTCAGTAGTTGGCTGAATTCCGATGATTTCTGTTACGAATTTAATTTCTATGCCATAACATTCCGTGCCTAATATAAATGTTAGATATTTATCCTTTTGGGTATCTTCAGTGCCATCATCGATTTCCTGTGACAATACTTTTTCCATAATCTCAACCCCTTATTAAATACTATATCCTCACACTTAAACTAATTTTTCTTTATCAGGCTTCCTACATCCAGGATCAAGCTGATACTTCCATCTCCTAAGACAGTGCACCCCGATAAACCGCCTATTTTCTTGGTGTTCTTGATATAGCTAGGAAGCGCCTTAACTACAACTTGTTGTTTCCCTAGTAGCTGGTCAGCGAAGACACACATACTCTTCTCATCCTGCTCCACCATAATTAGAATTCCTTCTGTTAAATCCGTAATACTGGTCGCCACATCATAATGTCTATGTATTCGTAGAATTGGGTAGCATTGCCCGCGAACCATAATCATTTCGTTTCCGTTAGGATCTTTAATTATATCGGTATCTTTAGGTCTAAAGGATTCCATGATAGCTGTTATCGGAATAGTATAGCAAGACTTCCCAACGGTAATATTCATCCCATCAATAATTGCCAGTGTCAGTGGTATCTTCATAGTAAAAGTAGAACCTACTCCTTGTTCACTATCTATCGACACCGTTCCACCAACTGCTTCTATGTTTTTGGTAACAACGTCCATCCCAACGCCCCTGCCCGAAAACTCAGACACATTCTCCTTTGTAGAGAAGCCCGGCAATAAGATTAAATTGTAAATTTCTCTATCTGTCATTTGTTGAATAGGTTTAGTTAAGATATTATGCTCTTGCGCCCGTTTTAATAATTTGTCTTTATTCAGACCATTTCCATCATCTTTAATGCTTATTAGAACATCACTGCCGATATTTTTGGCCTCAATAGTAATAGTTCCTGTAGGCGACTTCCCAATTTTTTCGCGTTGGGCGATTGTTTCAATACCATGATCCAGTGAATTTCTTATTAGATGCATAAGCGGATCGGATATTCTATCAATAATATTTTTATCTACTTCTGTCTCTTCACCAACTAATTTCAGTCTTACATCCTTTTCTAGCTTTTTACTCATATCCCGTACAACACGATGCATCTTCTGAAAAGTTGTCGATAACGGAACCATCCGTATTGACATCACTACGCTCTGTAATTCAGTCATTATCTTATCTAGCTGTCTCGCAGCCTTTTGGAAATTTTCCAGCTCTAACCCGTGCAAATCAGGATTCTGAGTTACCATAGCTTCTGCAATTACCATCTCACCAACTAAGTCCATTAGCTGATCAAGCTTCCCTACATTTACACTAATAATACTGCTATGCTCAGACTTAACACGCTGCTTCTGCACTTTTGTGCTATCCTCGGCGTGATCTTTGGCACTATCTTTCACGCTATCTTTATCAACTTCATCAGCCGAAGCCTTCACCTGCAGATTGCTCGCATCTAAATTACTAGTTTCTAAATCGATCGTCTGTACATTATCTTGACGATTATCCGCCATATCGAATTGCAAACTATCATCAGATATCTCTGTCAATTTTAAATCTTGTAAGAATATCGTCTGCATGAAAAAATCGTGCATTTCATCATAGGACTTATCAACCTTAACCCGAACAGTAAATCCTTGATCTCTAATTAGCTGAATGCTATCATCGCTTTCAATAATATCTTCTGGATAATGTGTTATCTCATTAGCAAATTCCTTAAGGTTATGTATAACTGTGTAAGCACGAATATTCTCCATCTCACAGCCCTCTTTAAAAAGGATAACTGCTTCGAAAAAGTTCTGCGCTTGTGAAGGTGCAACCTCTTTAGTATTAGTTGCCGTTTTGTCAGGAGCTATGTAATACTGTTGTTTTGATTTAGAAGGAGGTTTCTCCACTTCTGCTAGATTAGGATTCATGTGCTTCAAGTATTCTAAGAATTCCTTAATATTGCCGATAAGAATCGACGCGTCACCATCTACTTTGTCACTGTTCTTAATCTTCTCTAATTCAACCTTCATAAAGTCAATACTCTCAAAAATCAAATCTGATAGAGTTGAGCAATCAACATTCTCTGGTTTTTGTTCTCTAAGATAAAAAAATACATCCTCTACACTATGCGCTAAAGTAGCAATTTCATTAAATAACATCATCGCTGATGAACCCTTAATAGTGTGCATAATACGGAAAATCCCATTGATTGCTTCTTCTGAAAAACAATTCGATTGCTCACTTTCTAGAATTGCTTCCTCAAGCTGGTCAATATTCTGGGAAGTCTCAAATATGTACATCTCAAGCATTGGCTCATTACTATATTGCTCTGACAAATTATCACCCCATTAATTAGGAAAGTTTTTTAGTTTACTTGCTCAAAAAATACCTACGCTCTAACTCCTCAACCTTAATCGGTTTACTAAAATAATAACCTTGTCCACTTTTACACCCATAATCAATCAGACATTCCAATTGACCACTTGTCTCAACACCTTCTGCAACCACTTGATACGATAAATCGTGCGATAACTGCATAATTGACTTCACAATTACACAGTCTATTCCTTCGTTTTCAATAAATTTAATAAAGTTGCAGTCTAATTTCACCAAGTCTATCGGAAGCTCCTTCAAATATGTTAGCGATGAATAACCTGTTCCAAAGTCATCAAGAGCAATTCTAATACCTGACTCTCTCAACCTCTGTAAACGTTTTATTGCACACTTAACATCTGAAATAATAGCCGTTTCAGTTATCTCAACTACTAACCGATTGCGATTAAAGTCATGATGATTCAGGATTTCTTCTATCTCAAAAAAGTTAAAGTCACTTGTCAGTGATTTACTAGATAAGTTTACCGACATTTCAATTGGCGGATATTCTAAACTGTCCCATAGTTTCATCTGGCGTATTGCCTCATTAAAGACCCAGCGTTCAATTTCATAAATTTGCCCAGTTTCCTCTGCAAGCGGAATAAATTCAGCAGGTGAAATAAAGCCTTGTTCAGGGTGCAACCATCTAATTAATGCTTCTACTCCTGTAATCTCGCCAGTTACCAGATTAAACTGTGGCTGATACATTAACACGAATTCCTGATTTTCGATTGCATGCTTTAATTGATTGACCATGCCTATGCGTTCTAGATTATCTGTTTTTATTTGCTCCGTGAAGAACACGTAGCAATTCTTGCCTAGCTGCTTAGCTTTATGCATGGCAATACTAGCATTCCTATATAAATCAGTAACAGTAACTCCGTCTTCCGGGTATTGCGTTATTCCTATACTTAACGATATGTAGAATTCATAACCATTAAATATCCACGTATCTCCTACTGCCTGTTTAATCGCCATGACATAATCGATAATATTTTCTTTATCGTTTTTATCCTTAATAAGTACAGTAAACTCGTCACCACCAGTGCGGGCTACAATATTTGGTGGTTCTATAATACCCTTGAATTTATCCGCTATAAATTGCAGAAAATTATCCCCTGCACTATGACCTAAAGTATTATTTATATTTTTGAAGTTATCAATATTAATTAATAATACCGTAAAATGCTTTTCACCATCGTCTTGCTTTATAATACTTGCTAATTTCTGTTCAAATTTCACCCTGTTGATAAGTCCAGTGAGCGAATCATAATACGCTAAATATTGCAGCTTTTCCTTTTGACTAAGGAGCTCATCTTCTGTCGCTACCATTTTCTCATAAGTTGTAGCTAATTGTTCATATCCTTCAGCAATCTTCTTGATTGCTTGTCCTAATAAATTCATGCGCCTATACACTAGGCCATAAATTAATATGGATGTAAATAAAACAAATAGCCATCCCTTATATGTCTGCAACTTCATATATGAGGATGGATTATCAATTAACCTGCTCAATATAATATCAGATACCAATATCCACAACACACCAAAAATTACAAACCTAAGGACTATCCCGAAAGCGTCCTTGTTTGCATCGATTTTGTCTGGGTGACTTACTAGATTAGAGATATCAAAAGAATCTCGCTTCATCATCTATTCCCCTTGCAAAAATTCGTATGTGCTTATTAAATTTAACATTATAAACATTATAACATCATGCTAGCTATTATTGTAAAGATTTTAATAACATCAATAAACCATGTTAATCTCCCTTAATTAAAACAAATACCCCTGTCAGTAAAATACCAACAGGAGTTAGATTCGTCAATCTATTGTATACATCTTCCTTAAATTTAACCTTTATTCGCTAACTGCATTTCAAATTCTATATTTACTTCTTCTCCAACCAATAAGCCACCAGTTTCTAATGCTTTATTCCAGTTCAGTCCATAATTAGTGCGAACTATTTTCCCACTACCACTAAAACCAGCTTTCTCAACTCCTGAAAAGTCTTTAGTAGAACCTTCATATACTAGTTTAAACGTCTCTGGTCTGCTTACACCGATCATTGTCAAATCGCCTGATACATCATACGTATCGTCGCCTGTCTTAACAATATTCTTTGCAACAAATTGAATGTTCGGATGCTTAGCTACATCAAAGAAGTCTGCTGATCTTAAATGAATATCACGATCAGTAATACGTGTGTTAATACTTGTCGTATCGATAGTAATAGCTATCGAGGCAGTTGTCATATCTGCTGGATCTGCTGTAATATCTGCGGTAAACTTTTCGAAGGCACCTTTCACTTTCGCAATCATTAAGTGACGAACTGAAAAATCAATACTACTGTGAGCTACATCTACTTCCCATTTAGTTATTGACATATTCTTTCCTCCTCATATTGAACAGATATTTGCTAAAGCTTATCCTCAATATCTAAAGTATATATCGTATATTAATAAGTATCAACAAATATTACTCAACAGTCACCGATTTAGCTAAGTTCCTAGGTTTATCAACATCATTACCTCTGAGTAATGAAGCGTAATATGCTAGTAATTGCAAAGGGATGACTGATAGTATTGGTGTTAAAAATGGATGAGTATTCGGTATGCTTAACAATTCATCAGCTATATCAGCAGCCTTACTGTCGCTATCATTGACAACCGCAATAATTTTTGCATCACGGGCTTTAACTTCGATTACATTACTCATGGTTTTCTCGTAGACATCTGGCTGTGTTAATAAGCTTATCACCGGAATACCTGCTTCAATCAGTGCAATAGTTCCATGCTTAAGCTCACCTGCCGCATATGCTTCAGCATGAATATAGGAAATTTCCTTCAACTTCAATGCACCCTCTAGTGCAACGGCATAATCTATGCCACGCCCAATGAAGAATACACTGTCCCAATCAATAATAGCTTGTGCTACATTTCGTATATGCTGTTTATCTTCTAGTAATTTAGCAGCTTGGTCAGGAATGTCCTGTAATGCTCGATATAAATCAGCGCTTAATTGCTCAGTAATAGTATTACGTATCCCTGCTATATATATTGCAAACAGATAGACCGCTAATAACTGGGTAGTGTAGGCTTTAGTCGAAGCTACGGCTATCTCTGGTCCTGCACAAGTATATATTACATCATCAGCCTCACGAGCCACCGAGCTTCCAACCACATTAGTAATAGCAATTACTCTAGCTCCACCGGCTTTGCCTAGGCGAAGTGCTGCTAATGTATCAGCAGTTTCCCCTGATTGACTGATAACCATCACAATCATCTTGTCGTTAATAATAGGATTACGGTAACGAAATTCGGATGCGACCTCTACCTCAACTGGAATTCTAGCCAATTGCTCTATCGCATATTTGCCGGCAATCCCTGCGTGGTATGCAGTCCCACAAGCGACGATATGAATCTTCTGTATAGCTCGTAGTTGCTCGTCACTTAGCTTAATTTCCTCTAAATAAATCCGTTCAAGTTGATCATCTATTCTGCCTCGAAGTGTATCTCTTAGTGCCTTCGGTTGTTCATCAATTTCCTTCAGCATAAAATGGTCGTAGCCGCCCTTCTCTGCCGCTACAGCATCCCATGTCACTTCAAAAACTTCTTTATCAATTTGGTTGCCTGCTAAATCATATATTTCTACTGCGTCTGCCGTCAAAACAGCAAGCTCGTGATCATCCAAAATATATACATTACGAGTATGCTCTAAAATAGCCGGTATATCAGATGCGATAAAGTTCTCATTATCTCCTAGACCGATAACTAACGGGCTATCCTTACGAGCGACAATAATCTTATCCTGCTCATATTCAGATATTACGGCAACAGCAAATGAACCTACCAGCCTGCTTATTGCTATGGTAAGTGCTTCAAACAAATTGCCATTATATAATTCTTCTATAAGGTGTGCTATTACCTCTGTGTCCGTTTCAGATATGAAAATATGCCCTTTAGCTTTTAGCTCGTCACGCAATTCTACATAGTTCTCGATAATTCCATTATGAACAATGGCGAATTTTTGACTACAGTCAAAATGAGGATGACTATTTTCGTCAGAAGGGCGTCCATGGGTTGCCCAACGTGTATGTCCTATTCCGCGATAACCCTCTATATTTGTTCCTATAATTTTTGTTTCTAAATTACTTAAACGTCCAACCGCTTTGTTAACTACTATGCCATTCTTGGTATTAATAGCTACCCCAGCTGAGTCATAACCTCTGTATTCTAATTTCCTCAGTCCGTTGATTAAGATACTTTGGGCAGACTGGTGCCCTATATACCCTACGATTCCACACATGCTTAATACTCCTCTCAAAGACAATTTTGGGCTGCCGTCTTTGAGTTGTTGTAGATTTAACCTTGAAATCACCTTGTAACACAGGTCACCCTATGGCTTTCAGCAATTTCTTAACAGTACAGGCTAGTACCGGGAGGTATCCGCCGAATCTTTCGATATTCCTCCACCTCGTCAACTGTATTTACAGTCCTGGCGCTTAACTATATTATCATTGTTCCTAATTACAAAAAACCTACATAAAACACAACACGGCATACATTAAAGTATGCCGTATTATTATCACTTGTGCAATAGTACATATTTACGTTAATTCTCGTTCTACTACAGCTACTATGTTTTTGACAATCGTCTGTAAGACTTCTTCATCAGGTCCCTCAGCCATTACCCTAACTAATGGCTCTGTTCCAGAAGGACGAACTAGAATCCTCCCTAAACTACCCAATTGCTGTTCATTCTGTTCAACTGCTGACCAGATTGCTTGATTATTATCTAATGATTCCTTATTCTCTACCCTTACATTCACTAACAACTGTGGAAACTTAGTCATCGTTTGACATAGTTCATTTAATGAACTCTTAGTTCGTATAACTAAATCTGCCAGCTGTAAAGCCGTCAATGTCCCATCGCCTGTCTTGGCATATTCTAGAAAGATAATATGTCCAGATTGCTCTCCTCCTAGAGTATACCCGTGTAAAAGCATTTCCTCTAGCACATACTTATCTCCGACCTTCGTCTGCTCTGTCGTAATCCCAATGTCTTGAGCTGCTACAAAATATCCCATATTAGCCATAACGGTTGTAACTACGGTGTTCTTAACAAGTTTGCCACGTTGCTTAAGATCTCTACCACAAACCGTTAATATATAATCACCGTCAACTACATTACCTAAATGGTCAATAGCAATTAATCTATCTGCATCTCCATCAAAAGCAAAGCCGAGATCAGCTTGCTCATCCAAAACTTGTTTGCGTAGATGTTCAATATGCGTCGAACCACACTCCACATTAATATTAGTGCCATTAGGATTATTATTAATGCAGCTTACTGTAGCACCCAACTGTCGAAAAATCCTTGGTGCTAATTCACTTGCAGCACCATTTGCACAATCTAGAATAATACGACAACCTTGTAACGATTCAGAAATAGTTGATTGCAAATGTTGTTCGTATATCTGTAAACCTTTCTCGTCAAAATAATAAGTTCCTATCCCATCATGGGTCGGCGAAGGCAACAACTGGTACTGTTTGTCATCTTTTAGATAGGCTTCTATTTGCTCTTCAATTGCTTCTGCAAGCTTCAAACCATTCTGATTAAATATCTTAATGCCGTTATCCGGATATGGATTATGTGAAGCACTAATCATTGCTCCTGCCAATACCCCATATTTTGAAATTAGATATGAAACGCCAGGTGTCGGTATAACACCTAATTTAATTACATCAATACCTACAGACATAAAGCCTGCCGCCAGTGCATTTTCCAGCATATCGCTCGAAAGACGTGTATCCTTACCTATAAGCACGCGCGCTTTCCCATCAGCATTGCTCCTTTGTTGCTCTAATAATACAAAGCCTGCCGCTTTCCCCAGTCGAAATGCTAATTCTGGCGTTAATTGTTTATTAGCAATTCCACGAATTCCATCTGTTCCAAAAAAATCTCCCATTTATTACACCTGCTTTATCTATAATAATCCTACTTAATTTAATGGTTATCCGAGCACAAATATTCTCCATATGTAATTATAACCAACATTTACAATGGACGATACGTCTGAATTATCGACTGAGCTGCCTTAAGCCCATCAACTGCGGCACTAATAATTCCGCCTGCATAGCCGGCACCTTCACCAGTCGGGTATAGTCCCTTAACATTAATTGATTCGCCGTTTTGCTGCCGTTCTATACGCACGGGTGAAGATGTGCGAGTTTCGACACCTGTTAATATCGCTGACCCTGAATCAAATCCGTCTATTCGCTTCCCGAAGTCTATTATTGCTTGTTTTAACGCATCAACTACAAATTCAGGTAAGCATTCACGCAAATCTGCTGGAGTTACCCCTGGCAAATAAGTTGGCTTAACTAGATCATTAGCAATCTCTACAGATGGACGATCCTGCAAAAAATCTTTAACCAGTTGGGCAGGTGCACGATAGTTATTACCACCTAACTGATACGCTTTTCTTTCCCATTTTCTCAAATATTCAATGCCAAGTAAAGGGGACTTCCCATTAACATATCCATAGTCTGCTGGATCAATATTGACAACTAGTGCTGAATTAGAATTAGCTAAATCTCTTCTATGATAGCTCATGCCATTAGTTACAACACCACAAGCTTCTGAAGCAGCCGCAACTACTACTCCGCCTGGACACATGCAGAATGTATAAACAGATCGTTCTACATGTTGATCCTTTTTCCTTACTAATTGGTAATCTGCCGCGCCTAATTGTTCATTTTTATGATATTCACCGTATTGCGAATGGTTAATTAAACTTTGTGGATGCTCAATGCGCACCCCTATAGCCAGACTCTTCGGCTCCATTTCTACATTTCGTCTGTGTAACATTTCATATGTATCACGTGCGCTATGCCCTATCGCAAGAATTACATTTTTAGTATCAATTCTCTCCGAGCTATCTATTCTATCTGAGCGTACAACTACTGCCTGTATCTGACCATCTATAACGTCAATGTCTTCAACCTTATGTCCAAAATGTATCTCCGCACCGAGCTCTATCAATCTCTCTCGAAGATTCTTAACGACAATTCTTAGTATGTCTGTACCAATATGCGGTTTATTAATATATAGAATCTCCTCTGGGGCACCCGCTTCTACAAAATATTGATAAACTTTGTCAATCAATGTATCACGAATCCGAGTTGTTAATTTACCATCAGAAAAAGTACCAGCTCCACCTTCTCCGAACTGTACATTGGAGTCTATATTTAATTTGCCAGTCTTCCAGAAGTCATCAATATCTTTAGCTCGCTTATCTACATCCTGACCTCGTTCTAACACTATAGGCATAAACCCATGCTCTGCTAATAATAAGGCCGCCATCAATCCTGCTGGTCCTGCTCCAATAATAACAGGTCTATGCTTGAGTGTTATTTCCCCTAGCTTAAGTGGCTCGCTAATTGGTTGATGATATATCTCAATGTCCTTTTGCTTGTCATTTATCCCTTTATTCAGCGCCTTTAATATCCTTGTTTCATCAGTTTTACATTCTACTAGCACATGATATACAAAATACAATTTTGGCTTCTTACGCGCATCAAGTGAGCGTTTAATTATTTGATAGCTAACAATTTGCGATTGAGATACTTTTAATCTTTTGGTAATAGCCAAAAGTAGGGCATGTTGCTCATGCCCTACCGGAATCTTAATATTGGAAATTTTAATCATAGGTGATTCACCCTGTCTTGTTTAACTTAGTATTTAACTCTAGGTTCCATTTGTTGAATCATTTGTTGGATCATCTGGTGCTTCGCCTTCAGTTGCAGCTCTCTCTATGTTTACAGTTACTTCATTAAACTGTAGTTGTGGGGCTTTAACGAATCTAGGAGTATTAACATGTAATTTTAGTTGATGCGCTCCTAATGGCAAATTGCTAACATCAACAAATACCTGTATATCCTCTTTATTAATATTTTGTAACCTATCCGGAGTTGCTTCAAGTGTTATATCAACGCTCTGATGCTCTAAGTTTACCATTATATCATCACCTATTCCATTAACGATAATAGGTATGTTTTCAACAACAAGGTTTTCAGAAGGCTCAATTTCTACAGTTATCGATATACTACCAGGCTCAATTTTGGTCGTCCCATGAATAAGCGCTAACGGTTGCTCAAAAGTCGTTGTCTCTTTTAATCCATTTAGTGATATTTCTGGACCTGGGAAAAACTCATAGCCATTGATATCCTGCATAGGTCCAAATACCGTTACGTGATTAGCGGATAAGACAATCTCACTGACGCCAAAGCCTATTGCTGGATCACCATCATAATGGATGCTTATTGGCAATTCCTTAAATGGACTTGAAACTGGTACTATAACATCAACAACCGCAGGGTTAATGCTAACATCTAATTCTTTACCCTCACTATCAATCGCTCTAACACGCACTGTCTCATCAATCAAAGATTGCGCATTATTGATATTGACTTGGGCAGATATAGTGAAAATTTTGTCTAATACTTCCTGTGTAGCGGTGACAAATATACGGTTCGGCGAAACAATCGGTTGTCCCGCAACGAAGCCAGCCGCTGCTGTTCCTTGTAAGACGATTTGAACTGGAAGCTCTATTGTCGATTTCCTAGCAATCTCAACAGTTACCTGTGATGGTCTAGCAGAAGCCGTTACGCCTCTTGGCACTCCCTCAATCACTATAGGAACATCATCATGGCTACCTTGCCCTAATTCAGTTAAATTAGCAACAACCTTCAAAGAACCCGGCAATACGCTGCGTATATCAGCTGGATTTCCATTTAGGATAACATCGACATTTTTCGTAGCATCAATAATCGCATATTGTGTTTCATCTAATTGGTATGTAACCGATACATTGAACTTATGCTCTGTAAGTGCTATCGGTGTTGTCTGTTCCTCTGTACTAACAACAAACCAGAGTAAAGCAGCCAACAAAATTGAGAAAACCCTAACAAAAGTATTATTTTGCAACCAATTATCCATTTTTTGTAGACCTCCTCGGCCAAAAAGAAGTCTTGATTTTCTTCACTACCATGTGCTTCGTCAGCTTGTCGCGCAAGCTTTTCTCATCAAGGTCTTTATATAATTGGCCACTTTTTGCAACTGATATTTGACCTGTTTCCTCTGATATAATGACTGCCAATGCATCTGAATTCTCACTAATACCAATCCCTGCCCGATGTCTAGTTCCAAGCGCCTTACTAATGAAGGGATTCTCGCTTAATGGCAAATAACAAGCAGCAGCTAATATCTTATCTTTACGAATAATTACTGCACCATCATGCAATGGTGTGTTCGGAATAAATATGTTAATAAGTAATTCTGAGCTAATATCTGATCCTAGGCTCGTACCTGCTTCAGTGAAATCATTTAGACCAGATTCACCTTCTATGACAACCAATCCACCGATTTTATTCTTCGCTAAAGAAGTTGACGCTTTAACTATTTCATTTATCGTTCTATCCATCATTGTTATATCCTGATTAGAACGCCGAAAGAAGCTACCCCGCCCAAGCTGTTCCAAAGCTCGTCTTAGCTCTGGCTGAAAGACTACTGGAATCGCAAAGAAGAAAGTAGTTAGGGTCATATCTAATAACCAGTTAAACGCACGAAGTTCTAACTGACTACTGAGCGCTGTCGCAATTATAATAATAATAATTCCTTGTAATAACTGTACTGCTCGAGTACCTCTTATCATTATAATTAGCTTATACAGCACGAAACTAACAACAGCTACATCAATTATATCTTTGAAATCTCTGAAGATGTTGGCAAAATCTATTTCCCCCATTACTTGCCTCCTGCTTTCCATCATAGCGTCACTATAGATTATTCTACCTTATAAAACGCAATTCTGCTCATGATTAAAGAATACCATATATTGCTTCAACAAAAAAGTTTAAATTCCTAGCTAAATCCCTTTATTAATATATCGGCTACTTCTGGTCTGGTAAATTCTATGGGTGGTCTGTATCCTAATCGTAACATCTCTCTAACTTTAGTGCCACTAAGACTTAATCGATCACTTTCATTATGTGGACAAGTCTTGTTAGATGCCATTCCCTGACACTTATTACAATAGAAGCTATGCTCAAAAAACAATGGAATTATCTCTAATTCGTTATCTTTGTAAAAGGAGAATATCTTCTGAGCATCATAGCTACCATAATAATTACCTACACCTGCGTGATCTCTGCCTACGATAAAATGCGTACATCCGTAATTTTTCCTTATTATTGCATGAAAAATAGCCTCACGCGGACCTGCATATCGCATTGCAGCTGGAAAAATTCCAAGAAAAACTCTATCAGCTGGATAATAGTTTTCTAATAATACTTGATAACTTTCCATACGAATATCCGCTGGTACATCATCTTGTTTAATATCACCAACAAGTGGATTTAAGAATAATCCGTCAACTATTTCTAGCGCTGTTTTTTGAATATATTCATGTGCCCTATGCACTGGATTTCTCGTCTGAAAACCAACAATTGTTGACCAACCACGGCTTAGGAATTCTTGTCTTGTCTGTGCTGGTGTGAAATAGTATGGATCATTTGCCCGTTCTATTCTTTGCCTTATCATCGTTATAGGTCCAGCTAAATATATATCGCCACGCTCATATAATTTCTTAACTCCGGGATGAAGTATATCAGTAGTTCCATAAATGCACTGAGCTTCTAGTTCCTTATCATAAGTATATGATGCTTGTATTTTCATTATTGCGTATGTTACACCAGTATTTTTGCACTGTAATTGAACAGTATCTCCTATGTTTATCCGTTTATATGTCTGATCGTCAACTGCTAGTGTAATTGGAATACTCCAAGCTAAGCCATTTGCTAGTCTCATTTTTTCTAATACGTAATGATAATCGTCTTCATTCATAAATCCTGTGAGTGGACTTAGCGCGCCAATAGCAATCATCTCAATATCTGACAAGTTCCAGCTATCGACTTCAATAACAGGTAATTCCTTAGCTGCTGATATAACTTTTCCCTTATCATCTGCTATTCTATTTATCAATATACCGCCATGCGGCTTAATTTGTTCAATCATTTCTGAATCCCCCTTGCCTTCAGTTTCTGCAATACTCCTTATAACGCCACAAGAGAGAGCTGTATCTAAATACATTTATATGTGTGTGTTTAGATCGCTTCAATTGGAATTGTAAAAACCTCTTCACGTCCATCTGGATATTTCAGTGTCCACACTATCTGCTTGTTCGTTGTCTTTGGTATTAACTCTGCGCCAAATGCCGCTAATTCATATGGCAATTTTGTCTTAATAGCTTGTAACGGGCAGACCTTCACGCATGCCATACAATCCCAGCAATCTGCCATATTTCGTATAACTGCTTTATTGTCCTCGTTTCGTATCATTAAACTTCCTGGACATACTGCCTCACAGCGGCTTTCCATCGCATCCTTGCATCCGTTACATTTTAAATGATCTATAATTACCGCCATATGCTCACACCTTTATAATTTTTTGCACTACATCTATAATTTTTTGCACTACATCATTCTCTTCGTTAGAGGCTTGCAAATGCCAAGTTTCGTTTATGGTAAATAACGATCACCTGGTACAATTTGCTCGTAAGGTCGCTCTATAATCTTAATTTCGCCGTTTTTGTCGCGGATTGAATTGACAAACTTTAACCATTTCCCGTCATTTCGTTCTGGATAATCGGTTCGTGATTGATAAGCTGGCCAGCGAGTTTCTTGTCTATATAATAAATGCTGCACTAATACTTCTGCTACATCTATACGATCTATAACTTCATGGACATTCATTAGCTCAAAATAATCTTTCGCAATTAAAAAAGGAATTTGGTTTCTAAGTTGCTGTAGCTTTTTCTCAGCTTCCATTAATCTAGGCTCTGACATCTCATAGTAACTGCTGACTCCACCTGCATATTCATCCATGATTTTTTGTAAACGAGTTTCCATCTCTTCGTATGTGATTCCTTGCTTTTGAGTGTAGTGTCTGTGCAATGGTAGATAGACTCGCTCTAGTTCCTTTTCCAATAATTGCTCAGTTATATTTATTGATTCTGTATTTAACTGTTCTGTATTTAACTGTTCTGTATTTAGTGACTTATTTTGTTCTGATGCACTATTACAATCAAGCATAATCTCTTTGACTGCTTGCCTTGCAGCTATCACTCCCTCAGCAAAGCACCCACTGACAAATTTATATGGAGCACCACCTGAAACATCCCCTGCAGCAAACAGTCCAGGCAGGCTAGTTTTCCTATTAACATCTACCCAGTATCCTGCTTGATTATGTCCACCCATTATGTAGGGCTCTGTGCCTTGTATCTCTATTGGCTGTTGGTCTGGCTCTATGCCATTAGCCGCCCAATATAGAACTATATCTGGATACATATCAAGAAACGATTTCTTCAATTCATATGCCTGTTCTTTGGAAAGGTGTGTAGTATCCATGTAACACGGCCCACATCCTTCTTTGATCTCTCTCGTCGGTCCATATACTCGATATGGTGTCGGTGCACCTTCGCCGCCAACATGTGACAATTTGGTTTGCATAAATTTTTCATTACTTGCATTAATTTGAGGCGCTCCGAATCCAAGCGCTAATGTTCCCGTAGGCGAAATAATGTCTTTGGTTCTTAGTGCTATAAATCGATGCTCAAAAGATGTCATTTCTGCTCCAGCACGAATCCCCATTGCATAACCTGCTCCAGCGTTAAAAGGTGAATACCATATTTTGTGACGAGCGTTACCTGTGTTGTTTGGCTTATATATACCTGCAGCTCCACCTGTTGCAACTATAGTTTTCTTGGCCTTAATAACATAAAATTTGCTTTCATTAGTACTCACTGCATAAACGCCTCTAATCGAACCTTTTTCAATAATATAATTAGTGGCAAATGCCCGGTTTATAACTTTAACGCCCGATTTTATTGTTTTTTGTGCAATTATTGGCTTTAGCTTTTCACCATTAATCTTAATATTCCATCTACCTCGTGGCTGATAATTTCCGTTTGAATCTTTCAATATTGGTAATCCCCAAGATTCTACTTTTTTTACCACATATTCGAACTCGCTTGCTTGTGATAGCACCAAATCTTCACGTAATAACCCACATGCATCATAACGAACATATTTAGTAAAGCTTTCCGGTGTTTCCCCTGGATTTAGATATGCATTGATAGCATTCATCCCAGCCGCCAGACAGCCACTTCTAATAATATTTGCCTTCTCGACGACAGTTACATTTATGTCGGGGTTTAACTCCTTTGCTTCTATTGCCGCTAAACAACCAGCTGTTCCACCGCCTATTATTAATAAGTCTGTCTCTAAAAGTACTATAATTGGATTTAGCATAATATTATTTTCGTCAGAATTCTTAGCCATATATATTCCTCCCAGACAAATACCTATACTTATCACTTTTAATATAGTAAATAACTAAGGTTGTGTGCCTGTTCAAACAAAAAACCAATAAGAATTAATCCCACTACAGCAGGCTTTAATCTTATTGGTATATGTGTTTAATATTTGTTTTAAAATATGCTTATATATGCTTTATTACGTTTTATATATGCTTATATATGCCTTGAAATATATTTCAATATGTATCAGTGCCTTCATCACTAATATAATCTACGAGTAGATTGTATTTTTTTAATTTATATTGAAGTGCTTGGCGCTTAATCCCGAGCTTACTAGCGGTGTGTGTAATATTGTATTGTTGATGTTGCAAAACTTGCTCGATATAGCTTTTTTCGATTTTATCAAATATTTCTGGCATACTCTCATCTGATTGGTGCATCGATTTTAATAAAATATCTAACGCATTTACATCTTTATCAACTTCATTATTATTAGCTGCATTACTACTAGCTGCATTACTACTAGCTGCATTATTATTATTGCTATTATAAACATCCACATTAATATTACTATTATTGTCGGTTTTATCTGAGCAGTCATTAAGTATATTACTATTATTTAATGTAGCGTGAAAGTACTCCGGCAAATGTTCTACTTGGATTGTTTGTTCATCATGATAGCGCATTGTATCAGCATAGCGTAATACACTTCTAAGCTGGCGTATGTTCTTAGGCCAATCATATTGTATAAACTTGCGTTTTACATTGTCACTTAATTTAATACCATCAGGTAATAATTTATCAACAAGCAATAGTACATCGCTTTTTCTGTCTTTAAGAGAAGATAGCTTTATAATATTAAGTTTTTTAATGAAGCTGTCAACCTCAGCACTCGAATTGTCTTGATGATTATTCCCATATTTATTCATAGGATTGTTTGCTTGATCATTCTTAGAATTAACAGGATAATCTAATGGCTTACTACTAACTATTATCCACCTTTTTCTATTAACATTATTATTAGTAACCTTCGTAAGTTCCTCTAATAATTTGGCAGTGATCTCAGCATCATTAATATATATTCCTGCAAAAATATGCTGATTCTCCATATCATTTATTAGATCGTTTAACTGGTTAGAATCCTCAATATGATACCATTTAACAGCACGCTTAAAAAGTTTCTTAACTATCTGATCTATGATATTTCGCTTACCAACACCTTCATCACCATATAGATATGTAGGAATATTACGCTTAATCTGGTTACGCAATTCTCTAATTGCTATCCATGTATCATTGTCACGACTGGTATAATCAACATTATCTTTTATATCATCAGTAATATCTGTATCACTAATATCCTCTGCATCTATGTCGAGAGCTAATTGCGACTGCCTCTGTTCATTGAGCTGTTGTAGCTGTTCATTTAAACTATTAATAGTATCCGCTTGCAGTTGAATCTGCTGCTGAAAGGTTATTATATTAGTAATATCCATGGCTATAACTACAGCACCAATTATCTCCGATTGATCAATAATAGGTTCTATACTTAAATGAATCGATTTAACACCAGTCATTGTTGGAACTTCATAATTATATGAATTAATTGGTGTTATAGATTGGAAAACCTGTGCAACCTCTTTCGAAAAAGGGTTTTGCTTCTCCCACGAGAACATCTCTCTGAATTTTGCATTAGACAGCACAGAAGCTTGTTCTTCATTTATAATATCGATTGCTATCGGCAACATATCTATAATAGATTGAAAAAAACTATATGGAATCATTTGATTTGCAAAATCATTCTCTGACACAAATTTTACCCCCTATCGGGATCTTTTCACGACTTGAATCAATAATAGTTATTATTATTGATATAATTGTTACCTTTACTTCTTCTGTAATAAATACAAAAAATCCTTCTTTTCCTATCGGCTCTAGCTTCAATTATATATTAATATATTAAAAACACGATTCCCAATTTGAAAATCGTGTCATCTTTTGGTGGAGTTCTACTCGCCTTTATGCTTTTGCAAATTAGTATTATCAACACCTAAATAATCCATCAATGCAGTTTGAAATACTTTTGAATAATTCACACCTTGAGCCTCCGCCATTTCTTTTAACCAAGCGGGAATAGTTAAGTTCGTTTTCACAGCTCTATTATCTAATTCATTTTTAACAATATCAGGAAAAACGGTTATCGGGGAAAGCATATATCCAATAGCAGTATCAAAATCAATCTTTGGTGTTCTAGATGGTAAAGGCAATTCATCACCATCCTTTTCCATGCCGTAGATATGAAGTCCTAAAGCATCTACAGCTTGCTTCTGAGCCTCTTGAAAATCATCCCCAAAACTAATACACCCTGGTAAATCGGGGAAATAAACACTAAATCCATTATTAATTGGTTCAAAAACAGCTATATAAGTCAATTTTCTCATATTAAATACACACCTTTCGTCTATTTTAACCCTGCTTGTTTTAAAATGCTATTCAAAGTACCAGGTGCAATATCACCTTTATGACTAGGTACTGTAACCTTACCCTTTTTAATCGGATGTTTAAGTTGTATATGCGAGCCTTTAGTTCTAGCTTCTACTTCATTCCATCCGTCTTTATATAATATCTTTAAAATTTCCCGAACTGTCATTTACTACACCCTCCATCACTTTTTATTATACGCCCTTTATATGCGTATTACAAGCGGTATTACCTAACGATGGTGAAAATGCATTCCCAAGCAAAGGTAACCTAAGATCAGATGAAGCTAAGCAAAAGGCTTTAGCTAAAGAGATAAAAGACCTTAAAGAAGAAAATGCAATCACAAAAAAGAACAGCTTCATTTCTGAAACCGTTCTTTTTTGTTCGTATAATCCTCTTTTGGTGGAGCCAAGCGGGATCGAACCGCTGACCTCCTGCGTGCAAGGCAGGCGCTCTCCCAGCTGAGCTATAGCCCCATTATGGAGCGGGTGATGGGAATCGAACCCACGCATCTAGCTTGGAAGGCTAGTGTTCTACCATTGAACTACACCCGCAAATATGGTCGGGGCAGAGGGATTTGAACCCCCGGCCTCTTGGTCCCAAGCCAAGCACTCTACCAAACTGAGCTATACCCCGTTAAATCGGCTCCACAAGAGAGTCTAAGTCATCTCACGAAACCGCTATAAGCATTAGAATATTCAAAGTATTAATGGCGTGCCCTGAGAGATTCGAACTCCCGACCTTTTGATTCGTAGTCAAACGCTCTATCCAGCTGAGCTAAGGGCACATTTGCCTGGCAACGTCCTACTCTCCCAGGGACCTGCGTCCCAAGTACCATCGGCGCTGGAGGGCTTAACGGTCGTGTTCGGGATGGGTACGTGTGTATCCCCTCCGCTATCGCCACCAGACATTATGGAGCGGAAGACGGGATTCGAACCCGCGACCCTCGCCTTGGCAAGGCGATACTCTACCACTGAGCCACTTCCGCATAATATCAATTGTTACCAGAGTAGTAACAATTTAAAACTATAAAATTGTTAAAATGGTGCGGGTGGAGGGACTTGAACCCCCACGTCGTGAAACGCTAGATCCTAAGTCTAGTGCGTCTGCCAATTCCGCCACACCCGCATGGAATAAAAATATTAATTTAAAATGGTGAGCCATGAAGGACTCGAACCTTCGACACCCTGATTAAAAGTCAGGTGCTCTACCGACTGAGCTAATGGCTCGCACAATGGCTGGGAAGGCAGGGATCGAACCTACGAATGCCAGAGTCAAAGTCTGGTGCCTTACCGCTTGGCGACTTCCCAATACTAAATAGCGATGGTGGATGGAGTAGGATTCGAACCTACGAAGGCAGTGCCGGCAGATTTACAGTCTGCTCCCTTTGGCCAGCTCGGGCATCCATCCTAATGGTGCCGCCGAGAGGACTTGAACCCCCAACCTACTGATTACAAGTCAGTTGCTCTACCAATTGAGCTACAGCGGCTTATTTTATTATTAAGGTACTGGTGGACGGTGACGGGATCGAACCGCCGACCCCCTGCTTGTAAGGCAGGTGCTCTCCCAGCTGAGCTAACCGTCCATTTAAGTTGGTGACCCGTAGGGGAATCGAACCCCTGTTACCGCCGTGAAAGGGCGGTGTCTTAACCGCTTGACCAACGGGCCTAAATATTAATATGGTAGCGGCGGAGGGAGTCGAACCCACGACCTCACGGGTATGAACCGTACGCTCTAGCCAGCTGAGCTACACCGCCATATTTTGGCTCCTTCGGTAGGACTCGAACCTACAACCTACCGGTTAACAGCCGGTTGCTCCACCATTGAGCTACGAAGGAATACTCTTGAACTGCAATTTACATTATATGATTGTTTGCTTTCATTTGTCAATCAATTTATTTTCAGTTATTTTCATATCTACATTTTTACAGCGACATTTGTTAATATACCACGCTATGATAAAAAATACAAATGCATAAAGCAGCCTATTTTGTTTGTTTTCAGCTGCTTTATGCAAATATTATTGCTATGCTTTAAATTGCTTTAATTTTGATGCTAATTTATTTAATATCGTTTTGTTATTATAACGATAAATATATCTGCAATTTTTTACTTATTATTTATTAAAGGTCTAGCAAATTTCTCAATTCTTTCGATTGCTTCAGAAATTTTGGAATAAGATGTAGCATAAGAGCATCGAATAAAGCCTTTACCACCTTGACCAAATACTGAGCCAGGAACAACCGCAACCTTAGATTGCTTCAATAACTCTTCAGCAAACAATTCATCATTATACCCTGTTGCTTCAATATTAGGAAATGCATAAAACGCACCTTTAGGCACATGACAAGATAACCCAATCTCTTGGAATCCTTTTACAATTAACTTTCTTCTCTGATCATATTGTTCGACCATTTTTTCCATTTCTAATTTGCCATTTTTCATTGCCTCTAAAGCTGCTATTTGACCCATTATAGGAGCGCATAATATTGTATATTGGTGAATTTTCAGCATGGCAGCAATAATTTGTGGATGTGCTAATGCATAACCAATTCTCCATCCAGTCATTGCAAAGGCTTTAGAGAGTCCACCAATTAAGATTGTGCGATCTTTCATACCTTCAAGACTAGCAATACTAACATGTTTTACCCCGTAAGACAATTCTGCATACACTTCATCTGAGATAACTAATAAATCGTATTTTTTTATGATATCAGCAATTTTTTGTAAATCCTCTTTTTCCATAATTGCACCAGTTGGATTATTCGGGAAACACATTATAATTACTTTTGATTTTGGAGTTATTCTAGATTCTAATACTTCAGCAGTTAGCTTGAAATCATCTTTTTGAAACGTTGGCACAGATACTGGCGTCGCACCAGCTAAAACAGCACATGGTGCATAGGAAACATATGAAGGTTCTACTATAAGTACCTCATCACCCTGTGACACTAGCGATCTAAGAGCAATATCTATCGCTTCACTTGCTCCAACAGTTACCATAATTTCATTTGATGGAGAATATTTAACCGAAAAGTCATTCTCAATATATTGACAGATGTATTCCCGAAGCTCTGGTAACCCAGCATTAGAAGTATATGATGTTTGCCCCTTTTCTAATGAATGTATTGAGCTTTCTCTTATATGCCATGGCGTGATAAAATCGGGCTCGCCAACACCTAATGAGATAACCCCTTCTGTAGCAACAACTAAATCAAAAAATTTCCGAATACCAGATGGCGGTATTAACTTAACTTGAGGTGATAATTTTTCTTCGATGTTCATGGTGAAACCACCAGACGTTGATCATTATTTTTATCATTAAGAATAACACCATTTTCTTTATATTTTTTCAATATAAAGTGTGTTGTTGTGGATACAACATCTTCAAGCGGAGATAATCTAGCACTTACAAATTTTGCAACTTGTTTAAGATTTTTCCCTTCAACAACTACCGATAAATCGTAACTTCCAGACATTAAATATACTGATTGAACTTCAGGGAAACGATAAATTCGCTCCGCAAGGGCATCAAAGCCCTGCCCACGTTTTGGTGCAACTTTAACATCAATCATTGCAATAACACGTTCTGTAGCAATGTTCTCCCAATTTACGACAGCAGTATATTTAACAATTGTACCATCTTCTTCAAGTTCTTTAATCATTTGTGCAACTTGTTCAACATCTAAATCCAACATATCAGCAATTTCTTTTACAGAGATTTTACTATTATCTTCTATTAAATGTAACAATTTCATTTGAAGCTCAGTCATATTATCACTCCCCTTAAATATTCAATAATCAGTTGTTTTATGGGGTAGCGTATTACAGTTCATATTTATTGTCAAGAGCTTTTTACGCTCTGTTCAATTGCTATTATTTCTTTTAAAATATCCAGCTTTTTATGATTTACCTTTTCGAAATCCATTGCCTCGATGTAATACTTTTCGATATCTCGATGTAATTGATTAGCTTTGCTTATATGGCTAATTCCCTTTGTCATTACCTCTTTAAATTGTTCCTCATGTTCTACAATTTGCTTATCTAGACCTTTAATGGTGTCAATATCTAAATTTAATTGTAAATCTATAATTACATCTCGTTCCCGAGTTGCATTAATTTCATGTGGATGCGTTCCATCTAATATAGCAACCTTTAATTTAGGTATAATTAACATATCTATGCTTTCTGGATCAAATTCACAATAATATATTTCCATATCAAAGCCTCTCTCTTGAGCTGCCTTAGCAATTTTTTTCATTAATGTGGATTTACCTGTACCCGGTTTACCTTTAATAATATATCGTTTTTCTACATCTATAGTTAGATTATCAATATATTCAACTAAACCTGCTGGTGTATTAGCAGCAAAGAACATATGCTTAATATATGGCGGGCTGTAGCTTTCAAATAACTCATTAATTAATTGACGAGTTATCTCATCAGATTTCTTGAAATCCATATTAGATATAAACAAAGATTCTAATTCATCATGAACTAGTTTAGCTTCAGTGAAAAATGAATACGCTTTGGCAAATTGTTCTTTAATAAGTTTTGATATTTCTGTAATTTTATCTTTATGTTTTAGCAATTGATTTCGATTCCAGCATTCACCTAAGTTTACAATTTCCTCAACAATTCCTGGATTTTTAGGTTCAATAACATGTGGCGCTGTACCATCAACTATCCCTACACTAAGCGATCTTACTATCATTCCATCTAATGAATTATCATCAGATGAGCAACGTAAAAATTCTACATCATATCCACGATCAACCAATTCAAGACCAATGCTTCGCATCAGTGTCGATTTACCTGTTCCAGGGCCACCTTTGATAATAAATATTCTATCTAAGCCTTCTAATGCTGAATCATATAATGAGTAAAACCCTTTACAAGTGTTTGCACCTGCAAAATAGTTTTTAATTCTTTTTGTCATAAATTACACCTCTTTAGTACATTTAAAATTTTAAGTTTCTTTAATGTACTATAAGCTAATATATAGACATTTGTGCATGTACACGCATACATAAGGTGTTCAAAAGTCCTGTAATATAAAAAAGCAAGCTGCTTTTAACAGCTTGCTTTATCCGACTGAACTTAATTGTTGATACTGGTTATATTCTCTAACCCTCATTAACATTTGATAGGTAGATTCAACTATATATGAATCTGCACCACATTTAGAGCATGTATGGTGTTGTTGTAATAATACTGCGCCTTCAGTGCCATAACCGAATGGATTGAGTATTACTTGTGGTGAGATATGATGCGTTCCGCAATTCGAACATTCCACATCGACATACTCAGTTAACACTTCATCGTTCGTAGCTAATAAATAATTAAATTCGGTAATTTCATCAGTATGTTTTAATACTTTGCGGGCATAATTGTGATCGTAAGATGTGGCACTCATGATATACCCCTCCTTTTTGAGCTAAATACAAACACATAGTTTGTTATATTTAGCTTCTCCTGTTATGTATATATTATAACAGGAAAACAACATATTCAATGGTGTTTTATAACAAACACCTTGTTATTATTTGGATGTATTAAAAATTTAGTTTTCTAGCATATTAAAAAATATATTACTGGGAAGTAGCCAAGTGGTAAGGCACCAGACTTTGACTCTGGTATTCGTAGGTTCAATCCCTGCCTTCCCAGCCATTTAATCTGAAAAATTAAGAAAAATAGCAATTAAGTCATTGATATCAACAACATTGTTATGATTAAAATCATGTTGTTGCTTTGTATTACCTTTAATAAAATCAAAAACAAATACTATAAAATCTTTAATATCAATTTTAGAATCATCATTTATGTCATAGCGCAGCTTTATAAGTTTATTTATCGTGTCTTGCTCGAGAAACAACAACTGATTACGACTATCAATTAATGAAAATTCTTGATATTCTCGCTGAATTGCTTCTAATAAATCAATATTGGAGTCTTTATATGATTTATTCGCTAATGATTCAATTGCTATATTTACTTGTTTATCTTTTCTTTTAGCATAAATAGATTCATTTAATACCTGCGCTAAAAAAGTGCGCTCCTTAGACGATATAACCGCTATCACATCTACTGAATCTAACACATGAAAATGAAACCTTTTCGTATAACCGTTATAAACTATATCTAACTTTTCTCCATCACTAGCTGCCGGTAATACCCACCCAATCTTAACTTCAATATCGTGCTCTTTAGCTCCTTGTTTAACTAAATTAGTTAATTGTAGAATATTGGATAAGTATGTATCTTTATATTTAACTAATTCTGCTGGTTGTAACATCTGAACGAAGTAAACGCTTACTGTATTCTGCGTGCTATCAGCACTATAAACAGCAACTTTAGACAATTGGTCAATGATATTATTGTGCATATCAACTGTAAGTCGTTGATGATTGTACCAGAGCCCCACCGAAATACCATAAGTATCTAACTCTTCAATAGCTTTCATCGCCTTATCTAAATCGCAATCTACAGTAAATTCGAGATATACCTCACGGATTCCATTTTCTCTTACTAATATAATAGTTTGTTTAAGTTTACTCATATTATTATATTCATCTTTTTGTAGAAAGAGTGACTTATTCATCATTGCAAAAGTAGGGTTAATAAAGTGGTATCCTTCGTTTTTCTCATAAATTTTGTGAATTCCTATCCACAAAAATAATAACACTACTAATAATGCTAGCGAAGAAATCAAGGTTTTTTTCATATATACCACCCTAATTACAAATATTAATATAAATATTATTCACAGGTGAAGATATTATGTTTTAATTGCTTTTTCACTTGACGAATAGGTAAGTGCATGATAAATTTTTAACAAACGCAAATCGTAAAATCCTTATAAGAACGGCGCTAAATTGCTCGTATGGGATGTATGGGCTTTTTTGTTTTTTTGAAGTAATTTATTAAATAAATTGAATTTTGGAGGAGATTATATAATGTTTAAGGTATTAGTAAGTGATCCAATTTCTGATATTGGACTAAAATCACTAATTGAAGACACGCAAATTGAATTAGATATCAATACTGGCTTAGAAAAAGAAGAATTATTAAAAATTATAGGTAATTACGATGCATTATTAGTAAGAAGTCAAACAAAGGTTACTGCCGATGTAATTAATGCTGGTGTAAATTTAAAGGTAATCGGCCGTGCCGGTGTCGGTGTTGATAACATTGACTTAGATGCTGCTACTGACCGCGGAATACTAGTAATTAACGCTCCAGATGGAAATACTATCTCGACAGCAGAGCATGCCTTTGCAATGCTAATATCGCTAGCTCGTAACATTCCGCAAGCTCATAGCAAGCTAAAAAATGGCGAATGGGATCGTAAGTCTTTTACTGGTGTAGAACTGAACAACAAAGTACTCGGAATTGTCGGTGTTGGAAGAATAGGTGCTGAAGTCGCTAAGAGAGCTAAATCTTTTAATATGGAGATTCTTGGATATGATCCATTTATGTCACAAGAAAGAGCTGAAAAACTAGGTGTTACTCTTGCTTCAGTAGATGAAATATTTGCTAGTGCTGATTTCATTACATTCCATACACCTTTAACAAAAGAAACTAAATATATGCTTGATAAGCCACAATTCTCCACAATGAAAAAGGGCGTAAGAATTGTTAACTGTGCTCGTGGTGGAATCGTTAAAGAAACTGCCTTATATGATGCTATTAAAGAGGGAATTGTCGCCGGTGCAGCATTAGACGTATTTGAGGAAGAACCTCCAATTGGAAATCCATTACTCGAACTACCACAAGTAGTCGTAACACCACATTTAGGTGCTTCTACAAAAGAAGCTCAGTTAAATGTTGCTATAGATGTAGCCGCAGAGGTAGCAAACGTTCTACATAATAAAGGATTTAAGAACGCTGTTAATTTACCAATCCTACCTGAAGAAGATTTTGCTGAGCTTAAACCATATCTGAAGTTAGGACAAAAATTAGGTAACTTAGCTGCCCAATTATGTGTAGGAAGAATTGATAAGCTAGAAATAATCTATGCAGGCGATATAGCTGCACTTAAATGTGATCCTTTGACTCGCTATATAATTCGTGGTTTATTGTCTCACCATTTAGCTGATGATGTAAATTATATCAATGCCCATAAGATGGCAAAAGCTAAACATGTTGAAATTGTTGAAAGTAAGACACAAACTGCTAAAGGCTTTACGAATTTAGTCACTGTAAAAGTTAAGACTTCTGAGGGCGTAATTGAAGTGTCCGGCTCATTATTAAATGGTTATGGTGCTAGAATTGTTAATATCAACGGTTATACAGTTGACGCTAACCCAGTAGGTCATATGCTATTTGCACAGCATACAGATAAGCCGGGTATCATCGGAATCGTAGGAACAATTCTTGGCGAAGCATCTATTAACATTGCAACTATGCAGGTTGGTAGAAAAGAAGTGGGCGGCGACGCAGTAATGGTGCTTGGAGTAGATAAAAATATTTCACAAGATGTTATCGAAAGACTTAAAAAAACTGATGGTATCAAGAATATCTTAAATGTAGATTTACAAGATTAATAAATTCAAATAGTACATTCTTATATAAACGAAAGGATGCTTCGCTCAGAAGCATCCTTTTGTATAAAATTATTACTTTATATGTGATATCTATACATAGCAATATAACTTTAGTAACCAGAATTAATATTTACTAGTTGATATGATCGCTTAGAGAATACCGCAAATTTATCGTATCCAGCGTCAGTGATAATAGATAACGCATCTGCATATCCATATCCTACATCTTCAGGAGTATGAGCATCAGATGATAGGCATATCGGTATATCCTTCTCGTAAAATTTTGGTAACATCTCCGGTTTCGGATACAATTCCTTTACTGGTTTTCTAAGTCCGGCAGTACTAACCTCAACAACCAGATTATTCTTAGCAATGCTATCGATAACTTCATCAATTGATTGGAATAATTCTTCTTTCATTTCAGGTACATGTCCGAATATTTTAATAACATCAAAATGTCCGACTATATCAAATAATTTACTGTCGGATAATTGCTTGAGTGTATTATAATATGTTTTATAGACATCTGTGACGTTTCTATTATTCCATTCTTCTTTCATTTCAGTTAAATCAAAGCCCCATTTATCAATCCAATGAATAGAACCAATAACATAATCCCATGGATACTTACTTAGAAAATTATGTATGCTTTCTTCTTTGCCAGGTATGTAATCCATCTCAATACCTACTTTAACTGCTATGCCATTCTCTCTAGCTGTAAAAAGCATATCTAGATATTCTTCTATTGATTCTGTTTGACGCTTAGCAACCCAAGGATTATACAGTATATCCTTTGTCTCTTTAAATCGATATGCATGCTCACTAATTCCTAATTCAGTAATTCCTTCTTGCTTTGCTTTATCTATGAATTTTTGCAGCCAATCTAATTGAAATTTCCCGCGTTCAACATGAACGTGATAGTCCGTTAGCACTGTATTCACCTCATCTTTTATAGGCTCTTTATACTATTCGATACGAAACATAAAAACCCTTTTTTATTCAGCTAATTTAGGTAATTCAATAATAAATGTAGTTCCATTGCCTAACTTAGATTTAATAGATATATCACCCTGATGCGCTTCGACTATATTTTTACTAATCGCTAATCCTAGTCCAGTACCAGATTTGGAACGAGTTCTTGCTTTATCAGCTTTATAAAAACGCTCAAATATAAATGGTACGTCCTCATCTGGAATACCTACGCCATTGTCACTTAATTCAATCTTTACTGCATCTTCAATAACTATCTTAATTTTTATTTCTCCTTTATCATCTGTGTGACGTACAGCATTGTCAATAAGATTTATAAATACTTGTTGAATCCTGTCCATATCAATATAAAGATACACAGAATCATATTCTGTTTCTATATAGAACTTCTTATTAGTGTGTAACCGTCTGTATTTTTTTATAAGGTTTTCTAGCAGTTCTTTGATGTCGACTGTTTTTTTATCCAATACTATCTGTCTAGCCTCTAGCTTCGCTAAATCCAATAAATCGTTAACTAAAGTCTTCATCCGAATAGATTCATCAAAGATTACCTCTACTAATTCTCTTCTGGTCTTAGGGTCATCGGCAAAATCATCTAATAAAGCTTCACTATAGCCTTGTAGCATCGATAATGGAGTTCGTAACTCATGTGAGACATTAGCTACAA
>Ga0265293_10003422_pt1 | contig 29508 bp, 25 predicted proteins | sample Munlanlewell138R_FD_192505 | JGI IMG/M metagenome (GOLD analysis project Ga0265293, IMG submission 192505) | Leachate microbial communities from a municipal landfill in Southern Ontario, Canada - Leachate well 138R | ecosystem: Engineered > Solid waste > Landfill > Unclassified | place: Canada... | reverse complement strand
TGTTTTACAACAGCCGCCGTTTGCATTCGTACTTGGGGTACAAAAGCCCGAATCAGTATGAGGCAGAAATGGCGGAAGTGAGAAAAGTTGCTTAACTGAGGTGTTCAGAAAATCTTGACCAGGTCAGAGCAAGATGGACTAGGCAGTGATGGCAGCGCCATAGAGGCTTTAGGCCATATCGGCGAATACATGCAAGATGCCGACCTCGAAATCAAAAACGAATCGGTACTGGTCAGCGCTGTAGAAATGGTGGACGAGCTGCCGCTCACCCAAAGCGACGTAAAAGGCGATATCTACGAATACCTGCTCAGCAAGCTCACCACCGCTGGCATTAACGGCCAGTTCCGTACACCGCGACACATCATCGACGCCATGATCGAGCTGGTTGATCCGCAGCCTACCGAGAGCATCTGCGATCCGGCCTGTGGCACGGCCGGATTTCTCGCCCGCACCATGGAGTACCTTAACCGCGTACATTCCAGTGAGGCAGGTATCTTTGAAGATGAAGAAGGCAACAAACACTACACCGGTGACCTGTTAGAGCCTTACCGAGACCATATTAACAAAAACATGTTCTGGGGCTTCGACTTCGATACTACCATGCTCCGCGTCAGCAGCATGAATATGGCCCTGCACGGGGTGAATGGCGCCAATATTTTGTACCAAGACTCACTGAGTAAATCCATCAAAGAAAACTTCCCCGAGCAGGAAGAAAACTTCTTCGATGTGATTCTGGCCAACCCGCCATTCAAAGGCAGCCTGGATGAAACCAATACCAACCCGGATGTGCTCGGCCTGGTAAAAACCAAAAAGACCGAGTTGCTGTTTGTGGCGCATATTCTGCGTGCGCTCAAGCTTGGTGGCCGTGCAGCGGTTATCGTGCCAGATGGCGTACTGTTTGGCTCATCCAAAGCGCACCAGCAACTGCGTCAGGAGCTGATTGAAAACAACCAGCTCGAAGGCATCGTTAGCCTGCCCAGTGGCGTATTCAAACCTTACGCGGGTGTGAGTACAGCGATTTTGATGTTTACCAAAGGCGGCAGCACTGAACGGGTCTGGTTTTACGATCTACAAGCCGATGGCTACTCACTGGACGACAAGCGTAATGAGTTGAAGGGTGAAGGCAGTAACGACCTGCCTGACGCCATTGCTAAGTGGAAGCATTACCGCGCCTTGGTTGAGGTGAATGCGTCGGCGAAAGAAATCAACATGGCTTTTGGCGACAAAACTCAGAAAGCCTTTGTGGTCGACGCCAAGGACATCGCCGACAACAAGTTTGACCTCTCCATCAACCGCTATAAAGAAGTGGTGTATGAGGAAGAGCAATACGATGACCCTAAGAAAATTCTGAAAAAGCTAAAAGCATTGGAAAGCGAGATTATGGCCGACCTGGATGAATTGGAGGGGATGCTGTGAGCCTTCAAACAGTTCCACTCTCTAATGTGTGCGAAATAATTATGGGGCAAGCACCAGTAGGAAGTTCATACAATGAGAATGGTGAAGGGCTTGCTCTGATAGCAGGAGCTGGCGATTTTGGTCAGACGACGCCCGAGCCCAAAAAATATACAACACAGGCTTCAAAGATTTCCAAGATCGATGACCTTATTCTTTGTATCAGGGCAACTATTGGCGATTTGAATTGGAGTAACAAAGAGTATTGCCTTGGTCGGGGGGTAGCTGGACTAAGACCAATTGCTAATGTGTTAGATAAGAACTATTTGTGGCACTTTATTGGTGCTAACAAAAACCAGTTGTCCGCAAAAGGAACGGGCTCAACATTCAAACAAGTAAGTAGGTCTCATATCGATGAGTGGGAAATCCCCCTCCCACCCCTAGCCGAACAAAAACGCATCGCCGCAATCCTCGACAAAGCCGATGCCATCCGCCGCAAGCGCCAGCAAGCCATCCAGATCGCCGACGAATTCCTCCGCGCCGTGTTTCTGGATATGTTTGGTGATATTCCTGCGAGAAAATCGAAATATCAGTTTTTAGGCTGCAGAGGTTATGTGTCGGCATCTAGTGGTAAATCTAGTAGGGATGTATTTTCCGAAATACCCACTGAAATTCCAATATATGGGGGGAATGGAATTAATGGTTACGCAACGAGTAGCTTATATGATGAGCCTGTTATCGTGCTAGGGCGTGTTGGTCAACAATGCGCTATTACGAATCTTACGTCTGGGCCAGCGTGGGTGACAGACAACGCTATCGTCGTCCAAGTTACTGATAGCGGTAGGTATAACCCGGTATACCTTGCTTATGCATTTATGCACTCTCCAATTAGGGATACTGTAACCCGGCTTGATCTTCCGTTTATTAATCAATCAATGATTCTTGACGCTCCCATACCGCTTCCACCAATTGAGCTTCAAAATAAGTTTGAAAAAATTAGAGAGAAAACCTTTCAACTCATTCAAGGTTTGACAGAGTCAGCAGGAGAAACTCAATCTTGTTTTTCTGCCTTAAGCCAAAAAGCCTTCTCTGGCGAGCTCTAAGGACAGGATATGATCAACGAAATCCAAATCAATCCACCGGTAGCGACCTATCATGACCCGAAAAGACTTGGTGATTTTCGGCGGAGGGCTATGTAACCCATGCCAAAAAATAAAAGGGATTTAATCTTTATTAGTCATGCTACACCAGAGGACAATACCTTTACCTTGTGGCTAAGCACTCGGCTGAAGCTTGTTGGGTATCAGGTATGGTCAGATGTAACTAAGCTGTTTGGTGGCGAGAAATGGTGGGACGATATCGAGCAATCGGTCGACCAATTTACCTGTAAGTTTATTTTGGTGATTACGAGAACGTCTCTTTCTAAACCCGGTGTAATCCGAGAGCTGGAGCTGGCGTTCGAGGCTGAAAAAAAACACCAGATCAAGAATTTTATTATCCCCATCATCATCGACGACTCGCCGTTTGGCGGGCAGCCCTATGATTTGTCAGACCGAAACATCATTGCCTTTTCGACAGGCTGGGGGCCTGCACTTGCAAAGCTAACCGAACGACTAGATCGCGATGATGTGCCGAAGGAAAAACTGACTCTAAATTTGGGTGACAAACTTTCGGAACTGGCGCGACCCGCGCTGCGAGTAGAGCAAGAGCCTGAGCTACTGCTAAGTAACTGGCTTAACCTCGAATCTGGCCCGAATGCGTTAAATTTTTTTAGACTTCCCGGCGATGTTAAAGCCTGGCGAAAACAGTTAGAGAGTTTCACCTACCCATGGTTCGAATGGGGTGGAATGCTCGCCGGTTTTGTCGATGCGCAAACGCTTCAGGCCGCATTACCACGGCATATCTCGGCGATGGCTGCGCCAAAATTAGATTTGGATGCTGTATTAACCAACGGACCCAGAAATCACCCCAAATTTCTTCGCGGTGAAGTTGTTAAAAAGCTGAATTTTGTGATGCTGGATGCTTGGAACAAACACATGCGCGCATTGGGGCTTCACCGCTATGAGCTTGCTAGTGGCAAAAGCGCTTGGTTTTTTCCTAATAAAGAAGGCTTTTCTGGCTTTCAGCAATTCCCGGATGTTTATGGCGTATTGCGCAAGAAGAAGCTAATCAATTTCAGCGGTAAAAATAATGTGTATTGGCATTACGCCATAGAAGCCAAGCCCTCTTGGGGAGTTCACTCTAGAGTGAGTTTGATTCCCCATGTGGTTTTCACTCAAGACGGATTAAACCCACTTGACGACAAAGCCAAAATGCACCGCCTGCGAAGAGGTTTTTGTAAAAACTGGTGGAATGACCGTTGGCGCGATTTGCTGCTACTTTACATGCACTTGCTCACTAATGAACAAAATCAATTAGGCATTCCCGTGAGTGAATCCCAAACGCTTTTATTCGAGGCCAGACCAATGATGATAAATGCTGATTTCTCATTGGTGGGAGCAACACCAGAGAAGCCGTCTTCAGGAAGATCCGAAGCAGAAATGGATGTTACAGTAGATGACGACTCAGATTTTGAATTGTCATTTGAGGATGAAACACTGTGACGAAATCGGATTTTAAAATTGGGCTCATCGAGGAGCCAGACCTTTGTTTTGGTCATGATCAGCGTGCTACTTTTGCGAAAGATGGACTGCTTTGGTTTGGCCCGAGCGATGATATTCAAAAACCCTCGGTTCTGCGTGTTGGCTTTATCGGTTCACCAAAAGGTTTTGCGTTTTATAAAGACTGGGTAAGGAAAATCAACTTACCTGTATTAACCGAGTCGGAAGCAACGCATCACATCCCTTTCCCTGGTTTTGAGGCTGTATTCAACAGTCAATGGCCTGAAACGCCCACCTGTGCACTAAAAATCCCAGAGAGCACGATTCTGGAAACTATTCGCATTAGAGATCCATTTCAGGCCATTTATAACTGCGTTAGCCTCTTTGATGAGCAAATTCGCCGCTATATCAATGAAGAAGACTCCAGAATTGACCTCTGGTTCGTGGTGATTCCTGAAGAGGTATTCAAATATGGACGCCCTCAATCCCGCGTTCCGGGTAGTGTAGCAGAAGACGCTACGAGCCTGATGAATGCTAAATTGGCCAAGAAACTTGCCTCTGAACCCTCGCTATTTGCAGAAGACAATGAGGTCGCCGAGCTTTATAGCTATGAGCGAAATTTTCACAATCAACTGAAAGCGAGATTACTGGACACAAAAGCCGTCGTTCAGGTTGTTCGGGAAACGACGCTGGCGCCGGAGCACTTTGTTGTTAATGGTCATCAGACACGCCAGCTGCAAGACCCAGCTTCTGTCGCTTGGAACCTGTGCACGACAGCCTACTTTAAAGCATCTAGCCGGCCTTGGCGTTTGGCGAATGTTCGCCCCGGTGTTTGTTACGTTGGCTTGGTATTTAAACTCGATCAAACCAGTCACGACGCGCGCAACGCTTGTTGTGGTGCACAAATGTTTTTGGACTCAGGCGATGGCGTCGTCTTCAGAGGTGCCGTCGGGCCATGGTATTCAGAAGAAACAAGAGAATTTCATATACCGAAAGAGAAAGCGCGCCAAATTGCAGAAAAGGTGGTTGAGGCCTATACCCGTGAGCATGGCTTCGCACCCAAGGAATTATTTATCCACGGAACCACTCGCATTAATGAAGATGAGTGGCAGGGGTTTTGTGAAGGTGTACCGCCTGAAACCAATATCGTTAGCATTCGAATCAGTAAAGAGGGACGCTTTAAGCTTTATAGCGCCAATCAACATCCTGTGATTCGGGGTAGCTATTTGCAGTTACACCCACGTCGAGGCTACTTGTGGACTAAAGGCTTCGTTCCGCGGTTGCAAACCTATCAAGGCAGAGAAGTTCCCAATCCGCTAGCGATAGATATATGCCATGGCGAAGCTGATCTCCAACAGGTTATGACCGACATAATGGGACTGACAAAAGTGAACTTTAACCGCTGTGATTTCGCCGATGGAGAGCCAGTGACTTTGCGTTTTGCCGACCACGTTGGCGAGATACTGACAGCGATTCCTATAGAGCACGATCTGCCGCCATTACCTTTTAAACACTACATCTAAATATTAGAAAATTATGAAAATCACCAAGATTAGCCTGACTAATTTTCGATCGTTCAAAGATTCGCAGTCGATTGATATCGCGCCTGTAACGCTTTTGTTTGGGCCTAACAGCGTGGGTAAAAGCTCTGTCCTGATGGCACTGGCTTATGTACAGCAGATTTTGAAGAAAGGGCATTGCAATCCTCAAAAGTTAGATGCTTTGGGTAACAAGACCATAGGTGGATTCCGCGCACTGGTTCATGGGCAGGATCTCAAGAAAACCATTCGAATTCGTCTAGATTATGCTGCGGGCAAAACGCCCTTTGTTTACTATGGCGCCAATGTCGATGAAATGGCAAACCATATTCAAAACGTTTCCTACGTTTTGATGAATGACTTTGGCGGTAGTATAGAATCTGGATCGATAGAGTTTGAGATAGCCTGGTCAGAACGTTTCAAACAGGCTTATGTAAAGAGTTACCGCGTTTGGGCAAACGATGTGTATGTGGGATGTATAAACTCATCGGAGGATCAGAAAAACACGCTGATTCGGGAACTCAATACGCAACATCCATTGCTTGTGCCTCACAACAATGACGATTGGCTAGCTGGCCAGTATGGTGATGCTGATGCAAGAGAGCCTTTAGAAGCTGATGAGTACCATACGGAGTTTGAGCAAGTACTGAATCAATTGAACCCTAATCCTGCTTCTACAGCTGCGGTATCCGATAAAGATTTGTCGGGAGCAGACTTCGTCAATCGTATTGCACCTATTGCTTTAGCCTGTCGGAGTGGTGCTGTACCTTTGCTAGGTGTTCCTATTGTCACTAACTTGGTGGGTCAGGACTTTGATGAGCTGGAAGAGCACTTTAACTATTTGGTAGTGCGGGAAGTTCTGAGCCAGGCGTTCGTATTGCCTCTGGATAAGCTTCTGGAATACTTGGATAAAAGTGTTCAGATCGGCCCGCTTCGAGTGGTTCCTGATAATGATTACGTTCCAAATCCTCATCCTGAGCAAAAGGAATGGGTAGACGGTTCCGCTGCCTGGGATCTACTGCATAAAGACCCGAAAAGTGACGAATCCATTAGAAAGTTGATCAGAAACACAAGCGAGTGGTTCGCGTCCAGCGATAAGCTGGATGCAGGCTATGAGATCATCAATAAATCAATAGCAGAAAGTTTGGACGCAGCCAGTGACCAGGGGGATCTTGGCTTGTTCAGCAAGCGCCATGTTTACTTTAAAGAATTGCGTACAAATATTCTGCTGTCAGCGAACCAGTTGGGAACGGGAATATCGCAAGTATTGCCCATAGTGGTTGCTGCAAATCATGACGATATTGCATTTATAAGCGTCGAGCAACCAGAGTTGCACATTCATCCCCGCTTTCAGGTGGAGCTAGCTGATGTCTTTCTTAGGGCTAAGAAAAAGCATTCATTCCTGATTGAAACGCACAGTGAACATATCATTCTTCGCCTTTTGAAGCGTATACGGCAGACTGCAGATGAGGAGCTGCCAGAGAATTATCAACCAATCGAGGAAGACGACGTCTCAATCGTTTATCTGGAGCCTACCGAAAATGGTGTTGTGACCAAACGCATCCGCGTGGATGAGGATGGTGAATTTGTTGATCGCTGGCCTCAGGGCTTCTTTGTGGAGCGTCGTGAGGAGCTTTTGTAATGATCTACGAGTATGCGCTTGAGCCAGCGGTGTTAACTTCGTGGGCATCAAATGATCGTGATTACGCTGAGTTTCTTAGAGAATATGGCTTGGGCACTCCCCGGATTGTAAGCAGCTTTCCAAAGAAAAAGGCGTCTAAACTTCGTAGTTATTTACTACAGCATAGCCCGCAGGATGAGCAGTCGTTGGCCGGGCAGCGTTACACCGAGATGGTTCTTAAAGTCGTTGAGTCAATCGTTGTACGGGATGTTCAAATTCAGAATGTAGCTGAGTGGGCTGAGGCCGCGGTCGTTGAGAATCGCAGAGCTCCTTTTGATGTGATCTTATCTTCAACTGAGATCCAAGCGGGAAATAATGTCACACCAGCCTCGATGTATTCACAAGGAAGCAGATGGAATCACCCTGGTCAGGTAAATTTTTCGCGAACGAATGAGGGGCTGCTTCCTGCTGTCCTGAACCTGATTCGTTTAGCTGACGACAAAATCGCAATTATTGATCCCTTTGGATGGACTGTTGAAGCCATTAATTTTATCCAGTTTATGCTTCAGTCCATTACGAACAATCGTGTTTCTGAGGGGGGGCCGGCGATTGTGCTGTTTTATAAAGAAAAACGCGGTAGCGGTTACAGTGGTAATGGTAGTCCATCCGCTGATCACGTTAGGCAGCAGATACTTCAGGGTCTGACGGGTGATGTATCCAATCTACAGCTCGAAGTATTCGAGCTAAGAGAGACTGCAAACAACGATGTTTTTCATAATCGTTGTATTTTGACGGAACATGGTGGTGTGATAACAGGGCATGGCATCAGTGTGTCTGGCGATGAATCGCATTCCGATGAAGCTATATTGATGAAGCCTAAGATCTATCAGAAAAAATGGCGGCAATTTATTGAGCAAAGTTGCTTCCAGGTAGTATCAGAGGCCAGGGGATAGTTGGGGTAATTTTATGGCAGTTCAACATGGTATCTGGAAGATTGGCGAGAAACCTCAGCCTTTGGTCGCCATCAGGTTGGATAGTGAAGCGTTGCTGGAAGAGCAGATTACTCGTGATATATCCATTCTTAACAGTGGTTGGCTGTTGATCGGTCGCCAAGTATACACCGACTTTGGTAAGTACATAGACCTGCTCGCTATTGATGCCACTGGCTCTGTTATCATTATCGAATTGAAAAAACACAAGACGCCACGAGATGTTGTAGCGCAAGCAATCGACTATGCCGCTTGGGTAGAACACCTGCCCTCAGAAAAGTTTGTTCAGATCTATTCGGAATTTGCTGAAAGAAATGTTTTGCCCGAGAAGAGTTTCGATGAGGCGTTTAAAGCGCGATTTGGAGCTTTGCCGGTAGAGGACGATATTAATAGCTCTCATCAAATGGTGATTGTTGCGGCTGAGCTGGATGCAAGCACGGAGCGCATTATCAACTACCTGAATGACAAGGCCAGTGTGGCTGTCAACGCCGTGTTTTTCTCGGTTTTCCAGGACGGAGATAATCAGTATCTAAGTCGCGCTTGGATGATCGACCCTGTCGAAACCGAAGAGCATGCTGTTAACACCCGCCAAAAAGGTGAGTGGAATGGCGAATTCTACGCGAGCTTTGGTGCCGGGCCCGGAGGTAGAAGCTGGGAGGACGCTATTAATCATGGTTTCATTTCGGCTGGCGGTGGGCGTTGGTACAGCAAGACATTGTTTATGCTTAAGCCAGGCGATCGAGTGTGGGTGAATATCCCTGGTACTGGTTATGTGGGAGTGGGCAAAGTAACAGGCCATGCCGTGATGGCCGATGAGTTCATCACCCCTGAATTGCATCTGAAAGGCGAATACAGCCTGGCTTCAGACTGTGGTGAGGATGAAGCCGAGTATTTCGTGCCCGTTTCCTGGCTTCACCAGGTGCCAGAATCTCAAGCAGTGAATGAGGTTGGGCTGTTTGGGAACCAAAACTCGGTTGCCAGGCCTCGTACCCCCAAGTGGGAACATACGGTGAAGAGACTTAAAGCGGAATGGAAGATTAACGCTTAGCGGCAAATAGGTCGCAAGCCGAAAAAGTTTGTAATTTCGAAATCAAAAAAGAAAGGCCTGATAAATCGTAATGCGTTGATTCATCAGGCCTTTGTCTTTTTAGGCTGTTAGATTTAGCTCTGCTTCTGCCAAACCTATGCTTCCCTAACTACCATAATGTTGGCAAATGCCAAAACTATGCTTCCTTCCCTAGTTTTAAGTGTTTCTAAAACCTGGTGTTGGTGGAGGCGGCGGGAGTTGAACCCGCGTCCGTCAGCCCTCTGCCGTCTGTTCTACATGCTTAGCCACGTCTTTGGTTTTAGCAGTAAGCTACCCGAAGGGCAGGGAAAACCGACTGCGATTCCGGTTAGGTTTTAGCAACGCCGCCCCGGACGAGCTTTGTTGCGAGCTTATGAGGATCGACGCCTGAGCGCTTTCCCTTCCGAGGAAGTTCCAGCTCCGGACGCATAAGCACGGCTCCGGTCAGACGGCACCCTACTGGGTATTAAGCAGCGAGTGCGGAGTAGTTGTCGTCGTTGGCAACTATAAGCTTGCGACTTTGGATTTACGAGATTGGTCGCCATCTCGGCATGCACATCGGGTTTTGTAACCAGCGTCGAATCCCAAAACGCCCCCTTGTACGTTGTTTCAGTTTTGAAACCTTGTATCGAATAGAGTTGAGTCATTTTCGAAAATTTCAAGGGGCATTCTATCACAATCTCTCAGTGGTTGCTGGAATATTCGCCTGGCTCGTAGGTTGGGCCATGGGCATCGGTTTTCCCGTCGAGATCGCTGGGATTGGAGCTGTGCTGCGGAATTTCCGGGGTATGTGCAGGAAATTTGGTAGGCGAGCCAGACAAGTCGCTATATGATTTGAGGGAAGCCGCTTCGGCGTAGAGGGTGAACAGGCTGAGATTTTTGGTGTGAAGCAATGGATCATACAGGATAACGTCCCCAGGCATCTGCCCCTCGATACCCTTGTGCTCATCGACAAGCTGCAGCTGCTTTATCGGCAGTCGTTTACTGCTGTTTATGCCAGCTTCGTAATAGCGGCTATGCTCGCCGCTATTTTGTGGTTCAGCAATCAGGCGCCCGGTGTGCTCAGTTGGTTTTTGGCAATTGCCGTGGTTTCAGTTATTCGCCTGATTCTGTTTGCGGCCTATTTCCGTATCCTTCCCGATGGTGCGGAAATTCTGGCCTGGAAAGTGCCCTATATTGTGACTTTGACCTTGTCTTCTCTGGTCTGGGGCGTAGGGCTGCTCTTTGTCATGCCGAAGGATTCCCTGCTCTATCAGACGATTGTTTATTATTTTTTGATGGGCATGTCTGGCGGGGCGCTCTCTGTCTATTACGCAATCCGCAGCTTCATTTTGATTACCCTGGTTGTCATGCTGGTGCCGATGACGCTGTGGATGCTGGCGCAGGAAGGGGTTACCCCCGTGTTGATGGCGATCGCGGCGTTGGTTTATCTGGTGTCTGCCATGAAGGCAACGAAAGTTCTGTCCTCGGCGCTTCAGCAGAGTTTTTTGCTGACCCATGAATTAAAGGTGGCGAAAGAGGATGCCGAGAGTATTGCCAGAACGGATGCGCTCACGGGGCTGAGTAACCGCAGGCCGTTTATGGAGCTGGCAGAGCACCTCATAAACCTTTGCAAGCGCAATCAGCAGTCTGTTGCCCTTATTATTCTCGACCTGAACCATTTCAAGCGCGTCAATGACACCTATGGTCACGCCATGGGCGACTTTGTCCTTCAGCGCACTTCGAGAATTATTGAAAAAATGGTGCGGGAGTCGGATGTTTGCGCCCGCCTTGGTGGGGAGGAGTTCGCAATTTTAATGCCCAACACCTCGGAGGAGGGCGGGCGGACAGTGGCAGAAAAGCTGTGTCAGGCCATTGAAGGGGAATCTGTTTCGGGGCAATTGGGGGATTGTAAGATTACCGCCAGCCTGGGGGTGGCATGGAGTAAAAAGCCGGTTTTGGAAGCCATGCTGCTCAATGCCGACAAGGCGATGTACAAGGCCAAACAGGCGGGCAGAAACCGGGTTTGTGTTGGCGCCTAGCACCGTTAAAGACCGGGTGTGGATCTCAGGCGGAATGGCGCATGATGCGTTGTTTCTGGCGCTGCCAGTCCCGCTCTTTGACTGTTTCCCGCTTGTCGTGGTCGGCCTTGCCTTTGGCCAGGCCTATTTCGCACTTTGCCATATGCCCTTTCCAGTAAAGAGCCAGGGCGACGCAGGTGTAGCCTTTTTGTTGCACGGCGCCGGAAATCTTGTCAATTTCGCGGCGGTTGAGCAGTAGTTTGCGGCTGCGTGTTGGGTCGGCGACAAAATGCGTGGATACGGTTTGCAGCGGCGAAATTTGTACGCCCAGCAACCAGGCCTCGCCATTTTTAAAAATGACGTAGCTGTCGGTCAGTTGGGCTTTTCCCTGGCGCAAGCTTTTTACTTCCCACCCCTGCAGGGAGAGACCGGCCTCAAACTTTTCTTCGATGAAATAGTCGTGGCGGGCGCGCTTGTTCTGGGCAATAGTGCCGGAACCGGATTTGGATGTGTTGGGTTTCTTTGCCATGGCGCGATTATACCTGCGCAGGGTTTGCCTAGATACAGTTGTTATAAGGTTTTGCTCCCCTGGGACACGGGTTACAATCGCCAAAATTGCAAATGGGTTGGTTTATGACAAGTTCTGGAACGGGATCAGGGCTCGCGTCGGCAAGTCAGCCGTCAGGCTCTGTGCATGGCACCTGGGCCAGTCGATGGACGTTTATCATGGCGGCCACAGGCTCCGCAGTGGGCTTGGGCAATATTTGGAAATTTCCTTACATTGCCGGTGAAAATGGCGGCGGCGCCTTTGTGCTGGTTTATCTGGGATGCATTTTGTTGGTGGGCATTCCGGTGATGATGGCGGAAGTCATGTTGGGTCGACTGGGGCGTATGAGCCCCATTAATGCCATGCGCAAACTGACCGCAGATGCCGGGTATCATCGCTCCTGGAATTGTATCGGCTGGGTCGGCGTCGTCGCTGGGCTCCTGATTTTGTCCTATTACGCAGTTATTGCCGGATGGGCGCTTCATTATATTGTCGAGATGGCCAGCGGCAGGCTGCAAGGGGCGACAGGCGGGTATGCAGCGGCGACGTTTTCCGGCTTGCTGGCGAACCCGAAGGAGCTGATATTTTGGCAAACCATTTTCATGGGCTTGACGATGATTGTGGTTATAGGCGGTGTCACCAAGGGTTTGGGCGTTGCGGTCAGGCTGTTGATGCCACTGCTTTTTTTATTGTTGGTGGCGCTGCTGTTTTTTGCCGCCAAGGAAGGCGATATGGCTGCGGGGGCAAATTTTCTCTTCAGTTTTCGCAGTGAAAATCTCAGCTGGGCCGGAGTGCTGGAGGCTCTGGGGCACGCATTTTTCACCCTGAGCCTGGGAATGGGCGCCATCATGGCCTACGGCGCCTATATGCCGGAAAAGGCGCCCATCGGCAAAACCGTGGTGACTATTGCCCTTTTTGACACTCTGGTGGCGCTGATGGCGGGTATGGTGATTTTTCCTATCGTTTTTGCCACACCGGGGATGGAGCCGAACGCGGGGCCAAGTTTGATGTTTCAGTCACTGCCGGTGGTTTTTGGCGGTATGCCCGGCGGCATTTTCTTTGGTACCCTGTTTTTTGTGCTGGTGACAGTGGCCGCCTGGAGTTCGTCCATTTCGCTCATTGAGCCCGCCGTGGCCTGGATGATTGAATCCCTTGGCGTGGGTCGTATTGCCGCCAATCTGTTTTTGGGGACAATTGCCTGGGTAATCGGCCTGGGAACCGTGTTTTCCTTCAATCGCTGGCAGGATGTCACCCTGGGCGGCAACACTTTCTTCGATATTATGGATTTTGTCACTTCCAGTATTATGCTGCCGCTCACTGGTTTTTTCATTGCTGTTTTTGTCGGCTGGGTACTGACAAGGGATAGGGATGTTGCCATTGTCGCCGTGGGTGATAATGCGCCGCGCATGCTGAGGTTGTGGCGCTGGTTGCTCGCCTATGTGTCGCCTCTAGCCATCGCCATTATTTTTTTTATGGGCTTGTACAATAAGTTTTCTTAGGCCGGCAGATTTTTAAGGTTTTCAATTTATGCTGACAACTATCCAGCGCAGTGCCCTGGTGATGCACTCCGCCGAAAATATGTATTTGCTAGTGAATGACATCGAGGCTTATCCCCAGTATCTGGAAGGTTGCTGTGGCGCTCAGGTGTTGGAGCAGGGCGATGACTTTATGGTGGCGCGTCTCGATTTGCGCAAGGGCGGGGTCAATTACAGTTTTACTACGCGCAACAGCCTTAAGCCCGGGGAGGAAATTCGGCTCCAGTTGCACAGCGGCCCCTTCAAGCAATTGCGCGGCGCCTGGGAGTTCAAGGTGCTAACGGAAAATGCCAGCAAGGTGAGTTTTTATCTCGAATTTGAGGCAAATAGCCAGTTGGTTGGCGTGGCCGCGACCAGTCTTTTTGCCAGCGTGATCAATAATATCGTCAGTGCCCTCTCCGGGCGCGCTGATGCTCTGTATGGAACAAAATGATGACCAGTACTGATGACCTGATTGCTGTTGAAGTTGCCTATGCCTTGCCCGAAAAGCAGCAAATCATCAAGCTCAAGGTGGCTCGAGGCACATCCGCCTACGATGCGGTGGCTCAATCCGGTATTGTTGGGCAGTTTCCGAATATAAACCTTGCCGAAGTGGCCATGGGTATTTTCAGCCAACCCCTGGGCAGTAAGGGCATGCCGGCGGCCAAGGATTATATTCTCGAGCCGGGCGACAGGGTTGAACTCTATCGCCCTCTTTTGGCCGATCCCAAGGAGGTGCGCAAGCAGCGCGCTGAAAAAACCAGGAAAACTCGCGACAGCTGAGCGCTGTGCAGTTTTAAGGGGCAGTTAGCACTGCACAAAGGTCGCTTCGGCGGTGGCTATGTCCTTGCCCTGTTCGTGGAAACAGCTGGCTTCGATATAACTTGCAGCCTGTCCCTGGCGACCGATCTGGCTGTTGGCCAGCAGTGGTAGCAGCCCTCTTGCCGGGCGCAGATAACGAATATGCAATGACGCCAGGCGTTTCCCTGCGGCGATTTCGCCATCCATTTCTGCCCGTTGCTGGCAGCTCGCCATCAACAGGGCGCCGATGGCGCCGCCGTGGACGGCATTGGCAAGGTGCCAGCCTATATTGCTGTGTTGATTTGCCTTCAGCGACAACCCGGTGGCGCTGTTTTCAAGGCCGAGGGTTTCTGTCAGGCAGTTGGCACCGTTGTGACTGCCATTGTCGGTGCGCAATTCCTGGCCTGGTGCAATGCTGCCGGGAAACGAACCCAGGCGAAACAAGCCAGCGCCGATGGCCACTGTGGCGCCCTCGGTATCCAGGGTCCAGCTTTGAAAGGTAAAGCTGTAAGCGTCCTTGAGCACAATTCTGGTTTCGGTCAGCACTTCTTTGGCAATGGGGTTTTGATGGGCAAAATCCACCCTCATGTCAAAGGTGGAAAGGCCAGTGTCAGGCTCTATAAGCCCGGCCATGGCAAAGCCTGCGGAGTGGTCGATAAGGCCGAGCAGCGCCATGGGGGCAATTCTGGGGTCGCTTGCCGACACCGCGTTGCGGGCATTGGCGCGCATGCGCGTCAGCGCGTGGCCGCCGCCGCACTCCAATAATTCGATACCCAGTGCTTGGACGTAGGGGGCTGATTGCAGCATGGAAACAAGTTCTGCAAGGATCGGCTTGGGCTCGAAATCCTGTCTTTTAATTCCTATGGTCATAGCGGCGATAATTCAAAGAGTGTCAACAGCTTCTGCCTAGTTGCTTTTTCCGCCGCCGGGAGCATAGTCGCCACGAATACTGCTCAGTTTGCCGTTGATAAAGTAAACGGTGACAGTCTCGCGTTCCTCCTTGTCGCTGCCTTTTTTGCGGCTGTAATAATAGTCCCAGCGATCCTGCTCAAAGGTGTCGGCGATAATGGGGGTGCCCATAATGTAGCGCACCTGAGATTTGGTCATGCCTGGACGCAGCTGATCAACCATCTCCTGGGTAATGATATTGCCCTGTTGTACCTCAACCCTGTGAACCCCGGGAAACTGAAAATAGGAACAGCCCGTCAGGGTAAATGCGACAATAAGCAGGGCGATGGAAGATTTAAACGGCATCTTGGGGTTCCAGTCAGACATGTGAAGGTGGATAATACCCCCTCAACTGATGAGTGAGAAGGGGCTTGCCCTATGCCAGGTGAAAATCAGGAACTCCGCAAGGCCGGTCTAAAGGTAACATTGCCCAGGGTGAAGATTCTGCAGCTCCTTGAAAGTGCCGAACTTCGCCATATGACGGCGGAAGATGTCTACCGCGCCTTGATCGAGGCGGGAGAAGATGTGGGTATTGCTACGGTCTACCGAGTTTTGACCCAGTTTGAGTCTGCCGGCTTGGTGATTCGACACAACTTTGATAATGGTCCCGCAGTCTATGAGATCGACCATGGTGATCACCACGACCACATGGTCTGTACAGAAACCGGGGATGTCATCGAGTTTCATAATGAAGAAATCGAAAAACTCCAGGAAAGTATTGCCGCCAGCATGGGTTTTAAGGTGGTTGGCCACAGTCTGGTGCTTTACGTCAAGCCGCTCAACGGCGAAAACTGAAACCTGCTTGGGGCATATTTTTGCCAAAGGTCTGTTGCTTTGGCTTGATCAGACCAGACTGCAATTACTTTGAGCCCATTATTTCAGAGTGTGCGGCTGTAATTTCTTGATTAACGCCCTTGCCCGGATGACAGGCTGAGCATTTCCTCGGCGTGAGCCAGGGTTTGATCGGTCATTTTGCTGCCGCCGAGCATTCTGGCAATTTCGTTGATTCTGGCGCTGAGGCTGAGGCTGTTGAGCGCACTTTCAGTGGTGGCTCCCTCGGTTTTCTTGCTGGCGATCAGGTGGTGGTGGGCGCAGCTGGCCACCTGGGGCAGGTGGGTGACGCAAATCACCTGGCCCCTGTCGCCAAGGCTGCGCAACAGCTTGCCCACCACTTCAGCAACGGCGCCGCCAACGCCGACATCGACTTCATCAAAAACCAGTGTGGGTATCTCAGTATGCCGCGCGGCAATGACCTGAATGGCAAGGCTGATGCGGGACAGCTCGCCGCCGGAGGCAACCTTGTTGAGAGGTTTGTGGGGCTGTCCGGGATTGGTGCTGACCAGAAACTCGATGGTTTCGCGCCCCTGGTTGCTGTGTTCCGAAAGGTTGGTGAGGCTGACCTGAAGTGAAGCTGACGCCATCGCCAGGCTTTCCAATTGTTGATTCACCAGATCGGCAAATCGAGTTGACGCCTGCCGCCGTTTGGCGCTGAGTTTGTCCTCTTCGCGGCACAGCTCGCGGTCAATGTCCGCCAGTTTTTTCCTGAGTCCTTCCAGACCGCCTGCGCCAGTGCTGAGCTGCTCTAACTCTTCGCGGAGTCGCAGGTGCAATGCGGGGAGCTCCGTGGCGGCAAGACGGTGTTTGCGCGCCAGCTGGTAGCAGGCACTGAGCCTGTCTTCCACTTCCTGAAGGCGCTCCGGGTTGATGTCAAAGCTGTCGATATGGCGCTGGATTTCCCTGGTGGCCTCGTCCACCTGAATAAGTGCCGAGTCCAGCAGGGTTTCCGCTTCCTTCAGGGTGTCTGATTTTTCCGGCATCATCTGCAACAGATTCAGCGCCTGGGACAGCAGACTGAGGGCATTGCCCTGATCGCCCTCTTTGCACAGATCAATGATTTGATGGCTGTCTTTAAGTATTTGCTCGCCATTGGCGAGTAAATGTTGCTCCCGCTCCAGCTGCTCAATCTCTCCCTCGGCGAGGGCGAGTTCGTCCAGCTCTTGAAGTTGAAAGCTGAGTAGCTGGCGCCGGGCTTCGCTCTCCTCGCTGCTGTTTTCCAGGGTCAGAAGCCGTTTTCTGGTGTCCTGCCATTCTTTGAAAAGGCGCTGTACAGATGCGCAAAGATCGTCGCCGCCGGCAAAGGCGTCCAGCAGGCGGCGATGAGTGTCTCTGACAAGCAGCGATTGGTGCTCATGCTGGCTGTGAATGTCGATCATCATTTCGCCCAGTTGCTGCAACTGCTGCATGGTGGCGGGCTGGCCATTGATAAAGCCGCGGGAGCGGCCTTCGGCGGAGAGGGTGCGGCGAATGATGCACTCGTCGCCGTCGAGAAGGTCGCTATCCTCGAGCCATTGGCGCGCCTGACGGTTGGCGCCGACGGCAAAAATCGCGGTAACGTCCAGCTTGTCCTTGTCGGTGCGGATTCTGCCGGTGTCGCCGCGATCGCCAAGCGCCATCGCCAGGGCGTCCAGCACCAGGGATTTGCCCGCCCCGGTTTCCCCCGTAATGGCGGTCATGCCGGGCTGAAAATCCATATGGAGCTGTTCCACCAGGGTGAAGTTGTTGACAGTCAGGGAAAGCAGCAAAGTCAGAACCCGAATTTGGTTAAAAGAGGCTCCATTTATACCCTAATAGCAGCGCTGCTGTCATCGCTGGTAACTCAGCCCTTGAATAAAAACTTTACGACCCAATATTAGGCACAGTTGAACGTCGCGCCCAGGCGCGCAAGCAGTCGAAACAAGCAGCAAGACATCACTATTAGGGAGGCAATTGTGTCCACAAAAGACCAGCACAACGACATCACCACTGAAGAGCAACAGCCTGCGGATGACGGCCAAACCCAGGAACAACAGGCTGAAACAGAAGCTGGTGATGGCGCTGGTACGCCCCAGCTCTCTGTGGAGACGCTTCAGGAGGAAGTGGCTGCCCTCAAAGAGCAGCTGTTGCTGGTGCATGCGGATATGCAGAATTTGCGCCGCCGCGCCGAACGGGATGTTGAAAATGCCCATAAATACGCCCTCGACAAATTTGTTGGCGACCTGGTTACTGTGGTCGACAATCTTGAGCGCGCCACCGCAGCCATAGATCCAGAAGTCAAAGAGATGACCGCTCTCGGTGAGGGGGTTCAGCTGACGCTGAAAAACTTCCTCGACGTACTGCGGCGTTTTAATGTCGAACAAGTGGACCCCAAGGGAGAACCGTTTGATCCCGATAAACATCAAGCCATGACCATGGTGCCCAATTCCGAGCTGGCTCCCAATACCGTTATGGAGGTTTTCCAGAAAGGGTACCTGCTCAACGGTCGCCTGGTGAGACCGGCAATGGTGGTTGTCAGTAAGGCGGAATGAATTAGATGGGGAAAGCCCCTTGAAAAACTTGGGGATTGAACACATATATCTAACAAGCAAGCGTTGTTAACGATTTTTTGGAGAAAACCGTAATGGGAAAGATTATTGGAATTGACCTGGGTACCACCAACTCCTGTGTTGCGGTACTGGAAGGTGACAAACCCCGTGTGATTGAAAATGCCGAGGGTACGCGCACCACGCCCTCTATCGTCGCCTATACCGATGAAGGTGAAGTGTTGGTCGGTCAGTCTGCCAAGCGTCAGTCGGTGACCAATCCAAAGAACACACTTTACGCGGTGAAGCGCCTTGTTGGCCGTCGTTTTCAGGATGATGTGGTTCAGAAGGACATCAAAATGGTGCCCTATGAAATCGTCAAGGCCGAAAATGGCGATGCCTGGGTTCAGGTCAAGGGCGAGAAAAAGGCGCCGCCACAAATTTCAGCGGAAGTCCTGAAAAAAATGAAGAAAACCGCCGAAGACTACCTGGGTGAAACCGTCACCGAGGCCGTGATTACGGTGCCCGCCTATTTTAACGACTCCCAGCGTCAGGCCACCAAGGATGCGGGTCGCATCGCCGGGTTGGATGTGAAGCGCATTATCAACGAGCCCACGGCGGCAGCCCTTGCCTATGGTATGGACAAAGCCGGTGGCGACCGCGTCATCGCTGTTTACGACCTGGGCGGCGGTACCTTCGATATCTCCATTATTGAAATTGCCGATGTCGATGGTGAAAAGCAGTTTGAAGTGCTGGCCACCAACGGTGACACCTTCCTCGGCGGTGAAGATTTTGACCTGGCCTTGATCAACTATCTCGCGGATGAATTCAAGAAAGACAACGGCATCGACCTGTCTGGCGATCCCCTGGCTATGCAGCGCCTCAAGGAAGCGGCCGAAAAGGCCAAAATCGAGTTGTCTTCCAGCCAGCAGACCGAAGTCAATCTGCCCTACATTACCGCAGACGCCACTGGTCCCAAGCACCTTGTGGTGAAAATGACCCGCAACAAACTGGAATCCCTGGTGGATGATCTGGTGCGTCGCTCCATCGAGCCGGTTAAGGTCGCCCTTAAGGATGCGGGCAAATCCGCTTCCGATATTGATGAGATTATCCTTGTCGGCGGCCAGACCCGTATGCCGATGGTGCAAAAGACCGTTGCGGACTTTTTCGGCAAGGAGCCCCGCAAAGACGTCAACCCCGACGAAGCGGTGGCTGTGGGCGCGGCGATTCAGGGCGCAGTGCTTTCCGGTGATGTCAAAGACGTACTGCTGCTCGATGTCACGCCCCTGACCCTGGGTATCGAGACCATGGGCGGTGTCGCCACTCCTGTGATTGAGAAAAACACCACGATTCCCACCAAGAAATCCCAGGTGTTTTCAACTGCAGATGACAATCAGACGGCAGTGACCATTCATGTGGTGCAGGGCGAGCGCAAGCAGGCGTCCCAGAACAAATCCCTGGGTCGCTTCGATTTGGCGGATATTCCTCCGGCTCCCCGCGGTATGCCCCAGATCGAGGTTACCTTTAACCTGGACGCCAACGGTATTCTCAACGTCTCCGCCAAAGACAAGGCGACGGGCAAGGAGCAGTCCATCGTCATCAAGGCGTCTTCCGGTCTCAGCGATGAAGAGATCGAAAAAATGGTCAAGGATGCCGAAGCTCACGCCGCCGAAGACAAGAAGTTTGAGGAGCTGATTCACGCCCGCAATGCTGCGGATGGTCTGGCTCATGCCGCTCGCAAGACGCTCACTGAAGCTGGCGACAAGGCCACCGCTGAAGAGAAGTCTGCCATTGAAGCCGCCATCAAGGAGGTTGAAGAGGCGGTTAAGGGTGATGACAAGGATGCCATTGAAGCGGCTACCAACAAACTGTCGGAAGCTTCAGCGACGCTGGCACAGAAAATGTACGCAGATGCGGCTGCCCAGGGTGGCGAACCGCAGCAGGACAGCGGCAAACCCGCTGGCGACGATGTGGTGGATGCCGAGTTTGAGGAAGTGAAGGACTCAGACAAAAAATAAGCGCAGGGCGGGCATGCCCCGTCAGACTTGATCGCGTGACGCGGGTCGGTTTTATGGAAGGCGAATCTCATTTTTCAGAGACAGCTCCTTTTATAACGCTGCCCCGCGTTTGTGCTGAAAAACAAAGAGCGACAGGATATTCATGTCTAAGCGGGATTATTACGAAGTTCTCGGCGTCGAACGCGGCGCCTCGGAAGCCGATATTAAAAAGGCCTATCGCCGTGTGGCGATGAAACACCACCCGGATCGCAATCCGGACGATGCCAGTGCCGAGGAAAAATTCAAGGAGGCCTCGGAGGCCTACGAAATTCTCTCCGACAAGCAAAAGCGCGCGGCTTACGATCAATTTGGCCATGCCGGCGTTTCCGGGGGTGCTGGCGGTGGCGGCGGCGCCGGATTTGGTAATTTCAGCGACATTTTTGGCGATGTTTTTGGCGACATTTTCGGTGGCGGCGGTGGTGGCGGTCGCAGCCGTGGCGGTCCGCGGCGGGGTTCCGATCTTCAGTACAATCTGGAGCTGGATTTGGAGGAAGCCGTTCGCGGCGTTACCAAGCAAATTCGTGTGCCTACACTGGTGGCCTGTGAGGTTTGCGACGGTTCTGGCGCCAAAAAAGGATCGTCGCCAAACCGTTGCAGCACCTGTGGTGGCGTCGGCCAGGTGCGCATGTCCCAGGGGATTTTTCAGGTTCAGCAGACCTGTCCCACCTGTCGTGGCCGCGGCACAGTCATTTCTGATCCCTGCACAGCCTGTCACGGTGCAGGTCGCAAGGAAGAGACGAAAACCCTGTCTGTCAAAATTCCTGCCGGTGTCGACAATGGCGATCGCATTCGCCTTTCCGGTGAAGGAGAGGCCGGCCCTGGGGGTGGCCCTGCGGGTGATCTCTATGTGCAGGTGATGGTGCGCGAGCACGAGATATTTCAGCGCGATGGCCGCAATCTTTACTGCGAGGTGCCCATCAGTATTGTCGATGCGGCGCTTGGCGGCGAGCTCGAGGTACCCACCCTCAGTGGTAGGGTAAAACTCAAAGTGCCCCCGGAAACCCAAACCGGTCGCCTGTTTCGGCTGCGTGGTAAGGGTGTTGCCAGTGTTCGCGGCGGCGGTCCCGGCGATTTGCTGTGCCGAGTGGTAGTGGAAACCCCCATCAATCTCAATGCTCGGCAAAAAGAATTGCTCAGAGAGCTCCATGGCGACCTTGAAGGCAACAAACATTCGCCGCGGAAGACCTCCTGGTTTGAAGGCGTAAAAACCTTTTTTGATAGCTTTAAAGTGTAGCTAAAATGGCGATTTTGCTGGGCACCGCTGGCGATAGAACAGAGCAAATAGGGTAGAGCAAACAGGATAGGACAAGGAATCACTATGGTACGCATCGCAGTCACAGGCGCCGCCGGGCGCATGGGCAAAACCCTTATTGAGGCCATCGCCAATCACCCCGAGGCAACCCTGACGGTTGCTCTGGAGCGCGCTGACAGCACTCTTGTGGGAGTCGATTCCGGAGAGTTGGCGGGCATTGGCCGCAACGGAATTCCAGTGAGTGGAGATATTGGCGCCGTTGCCGACGAATTTGATGTCCTGATCGATTTTACAGTGCCGGTGGCTTCCATTGCCAACGCCAGTGTCTGCGCCTTCAGAGGCAAAAAAATGGTGCTGGGCACCACCGGGTTTAATGAACAACAAAAAGCCGATATTGCCGAGGCCGCTGAAAAAACTGCCATTTGTCAGGCTTCCAATTTCAGTACCGGCGTCAACCTCTGCTTTAAGCTTCTCGATATGGCGGCGCGGGTGCTGGGCGATGAGGTGGATATTGAAATTTATGAAGCTCATCATCGCCATAAGGTGGATGCCCCGTCCGGTACCGCCCTGAGCATGGGCGAAGTGGTGGCCGGAGCCCTTGGCCGCAACCTCGACGAGGTTGCCGTTTATGGTCGCGAAGGCATCACTGGCGCGCGGCAGCGCAATACTATCGGCTTTGCCACCGTTCGCGCCGGGGATATTGTCGGCGACCACACGGTGATGTTCGCCGCCGACGGCGAGCGTGTGGAGATCACCCACAAAGCCTCCAGCCGCATGTCCTTTGCCCGCGGTGCTGTGCGTGCGGCCGTCTGGCTGGCGAATAAGCCCGCAGGCAAATTTGATATGCAGGATGTGCTGGATCTTAAAGATCGCTAACCCGCGATTGTACCGCTACAGGCTAAAATCCAGGTGCGGGTATAAAGGCCTGGAGGTAACTTCAGTTTGGTAACCATTTGTCACCGGCTGTGCTCGCCAGCACAGCCAGCTCTTTGGCTGTGACAGGTGTCGCCACAGCCGGTCTGGATTTCGTTGAGACCATCAAAACAGCCACATCCCCAATAGGTAGGCACCGGCGAAACCACAGCAATAGGCAGTAAAAAGGGGTATTAAAAACCTCAGGTAGCTGTTGAAGGTCATGCTGGGGATTTTACTCATGGCGACAATCCCCGCAGCGGAACCTATGATCAGCAATGAACCGCCGACGCCCACAGAGTAGGTTAGTAGCAGCCAGTTGGTGTCGTTCATTTCAATGCCTGATTTAAGCAGGGCTGCGGTCAAGGGTACGTTGTCTATGATGGCGGAGAGAATCCCCATGGCGAAGTTGGCGAGACCATGGGGCATCGCCGAATACAGCTCTATGACACCGTTGAGCACCTGAATTTCCCGTAGCATGCCAACCACCAGCAAGACCCCGAGAAAAAACATCAGGGTGTCAAACTCGATGAGGCGGATGTAGTCCATGATGGGGTCTTCATCGATGTCTTCGTTGAAAAAACGGGCGGTGAGAAACATCAGTGACAGGCCGAAGAGAAAACTCAGTACCGGCGGAATGTCAAAATAAATATTGGCGCCGATGGTGCCAAGAATGGTGAGCAGAAAAATAGCGGCGATACTGATGTCGACCTTGCGGATGTCGGTGATATGGGGTTTTACTTCAATAATGTCGTCGAGTCCTCGGCTGAGAAAGCCCGCAAGCACCATGACGGCAATAAAGGAAGGCAGGCTGAGAAACAGCAGGTCTTCAATCCTGACCCGGTCGGCGAGGAAAATCATCAGGGTGGTAACGTCGCCGGTGATCAGGGCGACGCCGCCGGAATTGACGGCAAATACCACCACTACGGCAAACCTGATGGTTTTTTCCAGGCTCAGTTGCAGGGAAAGAATGAGGGCGACAGAGCAGAGCGTAGCGGTGATGTTGTCCGCCAGGGATGAAAATAGAAAACAGAATATGGCGGTGAGGAATAGAAGTTTCTTTTCGCTGATTCGCTTTGGCAGAAACAGATAAATCAGGTTTTCAATCATGCCTTTTTTGTTGAGGTAGGCAACAAAGGTCATGGCGGCGAGAAGAAACAGCCACAGTGAGGCAATATCCGTGATGTTTTCAGTTAAGCCCAGCTTTATTTGCGCGCTTTGTGCGCTGCTTGCCGCGGTAATAAAAAGAATTACCCAGGCGAGGGTGCCGCAAAACAACGTGGTTTTGGCTTTGTTGATGTGAATTTTTTCTTCAAAAACCACACCCAAAAGAGCCATGACTGCCAATAGAATTAACAGGGAATGGATAATCATGATCGAGGCGAATTGTGGGGATTAGGGCGGCCATTTTAACAAAGCCAAGAGCTTGCGGCAGGAATTATATGGGGTATGCCGATAAATGACTGCCGAGCCAATGGAACCGGGGCTGAAAACCCCCTATAGACCACTTTCGGGCTGGACATCAGCTGCTTAGTCCAATAGAATTCCCCCTCAGGTTTTAGCTGATCTGAAGCGCCTGAATTCCTAGAGAGATGCATGGCTTGACAAATTTCCTTAAAGCGAGATGAATCTGAGACTTCATCTCGCTTTTTTGCAGGTAAAATCAGCCCGTCTCGCCTGAAGGCGGTCAGCCCAGCTTTTTTGACAGTTTCCCAAAAACAGGAGTATGTGTTGAAAACCGATAACCGTCGGCCCGCTTTGCTCGCCCTTGAGGATGGCACCCTGTTTCGGGGCACCGCCATAGGTGCAGAAGGCTCCTCCAGTGGTGAAGTCGTCTTTAATACCTCGTTGACAGGGTACCAGGAAATTCTTACCGATCCCTCCTATGCCCGCCAGATTGTCACTCTCACCTATCCCCATATAGGTAATGTGGGCGTCAACTCGGAAGATGAAGAGTCCGACAAAATCTGGGCGGCGGGTCTGGTGATTCGCGATCTGCCCCTACTGGTCAGCAATTTCCGCAGCGAGAAAGCCCTGGATACCTATCTTTGCGAACGCAATATTTTGGGTATTGCCAATATAGACACCCGCAAGCTCACGCGCATCCTTCGCGAAAAAGGCACTCAGAACGGCTGCCTGATGGCTGGTGACATCGACGAAACCAAGGCTCTGGAACAGGCTCGCGCCTTTGCCGGGCTCAAAGGCATGGATCTGGCAAAAGAAGTCAGTGTGACTGAGGCCTACCCGTGGCACGAAGGCTCCTGGGCGCTGGGTCAGGGTCATGGCAAGCCTGAAAATCCGGTTTTCAAGGTGGTGGCTTACGACTTTGGCGTCAAGCGCAATATTTTGCGGATGTTGGTGGATCGCGGCTGCGAGGTCACAGTAGTGCCTGCCCAAACCAGCGCCGATCAGGTGTTGGCCATGAATCCCGACGGCGTTTTTCTCTCCAATGGCCCGGGGGATCCCGAGCCCTGTGACTACGCCATCAACGCCATTCGCGAATTTCTCGAGACCAACATTCCCGTGTTTGGCATTTGCCTCGGCCACCAGTTGTTGGCACTGGCCTCCGGCGCCAAAACCACGAAAATGAAATTTGGTCACCATGGCGGCAACCATCCGGTGCAGAATCTCGACGATAAAACCGTGCTGATCACCAGCCAAAATCACGGTTTTGCCGTCGATGAAAGCTCATTGCCCGCAACGCTGCGGACGACCCACAGATCGCTGTTTGACGGCAGCTTGCAGGGCATTCACCGCACGGATAAACCCGCATTCAGCTTTCAGGGTCACCCGGAAGCCAGCCCGGGTCCCCATGATGCCGCGCCACTTTTTGATCACTTTATTGAGCTGATGGCGGCGCGTAGCGCCTGATTCAAGGCTGGCGTTGAACCTGACGACTGATTGGGGAAATGGCGCCGGCTCCCGGTCTTCAGGGAATGAACGGTTACCGAAACCCATAGTTACTGACACCAATAGCTACTGCGACGCAAGTCCTGACGGTTAGAGACAACATGCCAAAACGAACAGACATCAAAAGCATCCTCATCCTCGGCGCTGGTCCCATCGTGATCGGCCAGGCCTGCGAGTTCGACTATTCCGGCGCCCAGGCCTGTAAAGCCTTGAGGGAAGAGGGTTATCGCGTGATTCTGGTGAACTCCAATCCGGCAACCATCATGACGGATCCGGCCATGGCCGACGCCACCTATATCGAGCCGGTGGAGTGGCGCACGGTTGCCGCTATTATTGAAGCGGAACGCCCAGACGCCCTGCTGCCGACCATGGGTGGCCAGACTGCATTAAACTGCGCCCTCGACCTGGCGCGGGAAGGGGTGCTGGAAAAATTTGGTGTCCAGATGATTGGCGCCGACGCCGACGCCATTGACAAGGCAGAGGATCGTGAGCGTTTCGACAAAGCCATGAAAGCCATCGGCCTTGAAACCCCAAAGGCGGTTATTGTTCACAGCCTTGAAGAGGCTCTTCAGGTACCGGATCAATTTGGCTATCCCTGCATTATCCGCCCCTCTTTCACCATGGGCGGCTCCGGTGGCGGCATCGCCTATAACCGTGAAGAATTTGAAGAAATCTGCAAGCGCGGCCTGGATCTGTCTCCCACCAATGAACTCCTTATCGATGAATCCCTTATTGGCTGGAAAGAGTTTGAGATGGAAGTGGTGCGGGACAAAAACGACAACTGCATCATTGTCTGCGCCATTGAAAATTTCGATCCCATGGGTATTCACACCGGTGACTCCATCACCGTTGCCCCGGCGCAAACCCTGACGGACAAGGAATACCAGATCATGCGCAATGCCTCTATCAAGGTGTTGCGGGAGATCGGCGTCGAAACCGGTGGCTCCAATGTGCAGTTTGCCGTCAATCCAGCCGATGGTCGCCTCGTGGTCATCGAAATGAATCCGCGAGTGTCGCGCTCCTCTGCTCTGGCATCGAAGGCCACCGGTTTTCCCATTGCCAAGGTGGCGGCAAAACTGGCGGTGGGTTATACCCTCGACGAATTGCAGAATGAAATTACCGGCGGTGCCACGCCGGCATCCTTTGAGCCCAGTATCGACTATGTGGTCACCAAGGTACCGCGCTTCGCCTTTGAAAAATTTGCCACCGCCAATGCCAAGCTCACCACTCAGATGAAATCTGTGGGTGAGGTGATGGCCATTGGCCGTACCTTTCAGGAATCCCTGCAAAAAGCGCTGCGCGGCCTTGAGGTGGGCGTGGCCGGGTTGGATCCCAAAGTCGATCTCACCAGTGAAGATGCGAGAACCCGCATTCATCAGGAGCTGGCCGAAGCGGGCAGCGATCGCATCTGGTACCTCGGCGATGCCTTCCGGGCCGGAATGAGTCTCGATGAGGTTCACCGCATCACCAATATTGATCCCTGGTTTCTGGTTCAGCTCGAAGATTTGATTGCGGAAGAAAAAGCCCTGCAAGGATTCAGTCTTGAGCAAATCAGTGCTGCCAGGCTCTATGGCCTCAAGCGCAAGGGTTTTGCCGACAAGCGTCTTGCCAGGTTGCTGAACACCACGGAACAGGCCGTGCGCGATTACCGCCACGGTTTGAACATTCGCCCCGTGTACAAACGGGTGGATACCTGTGCCGCAGAGTTTGCCACCGCCACCGCCTATATGTATTCCACCTACGAGGAGGAGTGCGAGGCCAATCCCTCCAATCGTGAAAAAATTCTCGTTCTGGGCGGCGGTCCAAACCGTATCGGCCAGGGCATCGAATTCGATTACTGCTGTGTTCACGCGGCGCTGGCAATGCGCGAAGACGGTTACGAGACCATTATGGTCAACTGTAATCCGGAGACAGTATCCACTGACTACGATACCTCCGACCGTCTCTACTTTGAACCGGTCACCCTCGAAGATGTGCTGGAAATTGTCAGCCTGGAAAAACCCATAGGAGTGATTGTCCAGTTTGGCGGCCAGACGCCCCTGAAGCTGGCACGCGCCCTCGAAAAGGCCGGAGTGCCCATTATCGGCACCACCCCTGACGCCATCGACCGGGCGGAAGATCGCGAGCGTTTTCAGCAGATGATCGACAAGCTGGGTCTGTTACAGCCCCCCAACGCCACCGTGCGCTCTGCGGATGCGGCTCTCGAGAAAGCCCGCGAAATCGGTTATCCCCTGGTGGTGCGCCCTTCCTATGTGCTCGGTGGCCGCGCCATGGAAATTGTCTACGGCGAAGACGAGCTGATGCGCTACATGCGCGAAGCGGTGCAGGTTTCGGAAGATTCCCCCGTCCTGCTCGATTACTTTTTGTCCGCCGCCATTGAGGTGGACATCGACGCCGTTTCCGACGGCAATGAAGTGGTTATCGGTGCCATCATGCAGCATATCGAACAGGCGGGCATTCACTCCGGTGATTCAGCCTGTTCCCTGCCGCCCTACAGCCTCGATGCCACCATTCAGGACGAAATGCGCGATATCGTCAAACAGATGGCCATTGAGCTCAAGGTCAAAGGCCTGATGAATGTGCAGCTCGCCTGGCAGGATGGCAAGATCTATGTCATTGAGGTCAACCCGCGAGCGTCGCGCACTGTGCCCTTCGTGTCCAAGTGCATTGGTCAGTCCCTGGCCAAGGTGGCAGCGCGCTGCATGGCGGGCACCACACTGGAAGCGCAGGGCTTTACTCGAGAAATTATTCCGCCCTATTACAGCGTCAAGGAAGCGGTGTTCCCCTTCAACAAGTTCCCCGGCATAGACCCCATTCTCGGTCCCGAAATGAAATCCACGGGCGAGGTGATGGGGGTTGCCGACACCTTTGCCGAGGCTTACGCCAAGGCGCAGCTCGGTGCCAGTGACGAAATTCCCACCTCGGGGACTGCCTTTATCAGTGTCCGCGAGCGCGATAAATCTGGTGTTGTCGATGTTGCCAGAGCATTGATCAATCAGGGCTTTAACCTTGTCGCCACCCGCGGCACCGCCCAGATCATCAGCGATGCGGGCTTTCAGGTTGAAGTGGTTAACAAGGTGAAAGAAGGCCGCCCCCATATTGTCGATATGATTAAAAATGGTAAGGTTCACCTCATTCTCAATACCACAGAAGGTCGCGTTGCCATCGCCGACTCGTCGACAATTCGCTCAACGGCGGAGTCCAACGGTGTTTATTACACGACAACATTGGCGGGGGGCAACGCGGTGTGCGAGGCGCTGGCACACGGACATCATTTTTCTGTGCGCAAGTTGCAGGATTTACACGAGATAAAAAACTGATGAACAAGGTTCCAATGACCCATGAGGGTGCCGAGGCGCTGCGCAAAGAGCTGGAGCAGCTGAAAAAAATAGAGCGTCCCAAAGTGGTTCAGGCTATCGCTGAAGCCCGCGCCCACGGCGATCTCAAAGAAAATGCCGAGTACCATGCCGCCCGCGAGCAACAGAGTTTTATGGAAGGCCGCATCCAGGAAATTGAGGGTAAACTCAGCCACGTCCAGATTATCGATATCACCAAAATTCCTGAGAGTGACAAGGTTATCTTTGGCTGTACCGTCGACATCGTCAATGTGGACAGCGATGAGGTCAAACAGTACAAAATTGTCGGCGACGATGAAGCGGATATCAAACAGGGCAAAATTTCCTACCAGTCGCCCATTGCCCGCGCCCTGATTGGCAAAGAGGTCGGTGACGTTGTTCGCGTGGTGACTCCCGGTGGCGAAGTGGAGTACGAAATTGATCAGGTTCAGCACATTTAGCGGATTTCCATTGTCGGCTGAACAGATCAACCCTTTCGCGCCTGGGCTCAGGTCGATCTCAACGAGGTAATAACAGTGGATTTTTTTGTTTTTGTCAGCGAAGAATGGATGCTTGCCAGTTTGCTGGTGATTCTGATCTACGTCTTTGCATTTACAGAGCGGGTAAAAGGCGGTAAGCCGCTATCCGCCCATGAGGCCACCAGGCTGATCAATGCGGAACAGGCGGT
>Ga0265293_10003421_pt1 | contig 29513 bp, 21 predicted proteins | sample Munlanlewell138R_FD_192505 | JGI IMG/M metagenome (GOLD analysis project Ga0265293, IMG submission 192505) | Leachate microbial communities from a municipal landfill in Southern Ontario, Canada - Leachate well 138R | ecosystem: Engineered > Solid waste > Landfill > Unclassified | place: Canada... | reverse complement strand
AGTGGCGAGGAAAGCCCAAAACACCCACCATTCACATCATTTGGACGTCCAAACGCCCCTTGAGCTCAGCGACCCCGCGATCCTCTACCTTGGGGCGAAAATTTGAGGGGTTGTTCAGACCTTCCCTCGACCGACCACTTCAGAGGGAACGACATGAAACCATTTCGAATTGTCCTGATTGCCGTCGCGGCGTTGATCGTATCCGGCACGGCTCCCGCCGGGGACCTGTGGGAACACTCGTTGAAGGAAGCGGCGGATGCCACCTGGCATTCGCCGCTCGCCAGCGATGGGAATGAGGCATTGGCTACTCCAGTGACCGACATCGATCTCGACTGGTCAAAGGCGTTCTGGCCCAGCGGTTCGCTGCTCAAGGCCCAGCCCCTCGCCATCCGACGCTACCGGGAGCTGGCGGGCCTCAATCCCATCACGTTTCGGACCTTCACCTACATGCTGCTTCAGCAGCGGCGCGCCGACGGGTATTTCGATGCGCTCGCCTTGAAACTCGATGAGGACGGGGCTGCCGTGCTGTCGTTCGGCAATAACGGCTTCAAGCGCGTGGCCGCCGGCTTCGACCTCATGGAGAGTGCGACATTCGGGCCGGCGGGTGACCCCTTTATCGGCGGCCCCACACGCGTGTACTTTGCGGGAGCCAGGCTCGGCGGGGCCCTGCTCGACCTCGACATGGCGGTTCTGTGCTTCGACCTCAACTCCAGCGACGGAAAATGCAGCGGCTGGCCATCCACCAGCTATCGCATGGTTGCGTTCGATCACGGCGGGTTCAAGGCCGACATGGCGAACGCGATCGAGTACGACCCGGACGGCTATCTGTTCATTGCGGGAAAGATCTCCAATTCCAGCGGGACCGCGATCGGCAGCGCGAAGCTCAGCGCCGCATCGGGCAATCTGGTGACCACATACGGGACGGGCGGCAAGGCCTGGTACGCACTCAACGGCAGCGGGTATGACCCGGAAATCATTGCCAGTGCGTTTGCCGGAGCGGATACACCCGGCGGCAAGCGGTTCTATGTCTCCGGTTCCTATCGTCCGGGCACCGACGCGAGTGATCGCGACGGCTTCGTGCTATCGCTGAATGTCGGAAACGGCACTTATTTACTGAAGCAGGTGTATTACGAAGCCGACAACACCGGCTGGAAGAAGGACGAAGTGACCGCCCTGGCAGTACTCAAGAGCGGGAAGGTGGTGTATGCCGGCTGGTCGGAAACCGACCAGGCAGACTATCCAAGCCTGCTGCTTGGTCGCGCCACCGCCATCACGCTTGGCGGAGATGCGAGCTTCTGCGGTGGAGGCTTGTGCTCGCACCCGCAAAGCAGCCTTTTCGGCGGCACGCGTAAAGTGCGTCCGCGCGCGATTGCCGCACGTCGCTCCAACGGCGACCTGCTGCTGGCCCTGGACGGACAACGGCGCGACACCGTCGTTACGGGACCGTGGCGCCCGCGTCAGCTGCTGCAACTCTGGGACAGTACCGGCCGCTTCCAGCGCAGCGGTACCCGCAACGATTTTCCGGCAGCAACGGACGCTCATATCGAGGCATGGTCCGGACCGGTGGAGGTGACCGACAGCGATGTGCTGCTGGCCGGACGTCGCCGCTGGAGCGACAACAACATCGATGTAACCGCCGCCAGGCACCTGCGCCTGGATTCGATCTTCGCGCACGATTTCGGAGGCCCGACCAGCGACTGATCCAGCGTGCCGCGATCGCGCGGTGCTGCTCGAACCCGGTGCGGCTGGAGGGCCTGCCGGGTTCGTTGCACCCCCCGAAATGGCCGGCTACTCTCCTTCTATGGCCACGTCGGGCATCGCCAACGTCGAGGATCTGCTGGAGCGCTGGCGCGAGGGTGATGCGGAAGCGCTGAACCGGTTGTTGCCGCTGGTGTATTCGGAGCTCCGGCGACTGGCCCGCCGGGTGCTGCGTGCCACGCCCGGGCATTTCACCTTGCAGACCACCGCGCTCGTGCACGAGGTCTGCCTGCGCCTGCTCGGACGCGAGCCGGCGGCGTTCGAAAGTGAAGCGCACCTGTTCAATGCAGCGGCGCGCATGATGCGGCAGATCCTGGTCAGCCGGGCGCGCAAGGCTTCCGCGGAGAAGCGTGGGGGGCGCTGGCGGCGCGACGAGTTCGCCGATGCGCTGGCCCTGCCGATTCCGGACGACACCGACATGCTCGCCCTCGACCAGGCCCTGACCGATCTCGAGGCGGTCAATCAGCGCATGGCGCAGGTGGTCCAGCTGCGCTACTTCGTCGGACTGGAGCTTGCCGAAGCGGCGAGCGCCTTGTCGATCAGCGAGCGGACGGCGCAGCGCGACTGGGTCGCCGCGCGCAGCTGGTTGCGCAGCCGACTGGAAGGTGGACCGTAGCGAGACCGCCGATGATCGGCAGGTCTCTCGGCTCGAGACATGGGGAGGATGCCGCAGTGGACGAGCGTGAACGCGCAGCCTTGAACCTCCTGCGCGAGGCAATGGACATCGATCCCGGGCAGCGCCTGGCGTTCGTGCAGCAGCACTGCGGCGATGACGAACGCCTCGCCGCGCGGGTGATCGCCCTGCTCGGCGACATCGAGCCGGAAGACGCCCCGGCCGAAGGGGTGCCGCGCGACGAGGCACGGGATCTGCTGGTCGGCGACCGCCTCGGCGCGTTCCGCGTGGTCGAGCGCATCGGCCGCGGCGGCATGGGCGTGGTGTATCGGGGCGAGCGCGAAGGGGCGGATTTCCAGCAGGAGGTCGCGCTCAAGCTGATCCGGCGCGGCTTCGACTTCGACGACATCCGCATGCGCTTCCTGCGTGAGCGGCGCATCCTGGCCGGGCTCGATCACCCCAACCTCGCGCGCCTGATCGATGGCGGCGTGGCAGCCGATGGCCGTCCTTGGTTCGCCATGGAGTTCGTGCGCGGCGATCCCATCACGCACTGGTGCGATGGCCAGCGACTCGGCCCGCGCGGACGCGTCAAGCTGTTCCTCGAGGTGTGCGCCGCCGTCCAGTACGCGCATGGACAGCTGGTCGTCCATCGCGATCTCAAGCCCGCCAACATCCTGGTCACCGACGCAGGCCATGTACGCCTGCTGGACTTCGGCATCGCGCGACTGCTGGCCGACGATGAAGCGACGGCGGCCACGGCGCTGTTCGGCGGCCGCAGCGCCTATACCCCGGAGTACGCCGCACCGGAACAGCTGGACGGCGCCCCCGCCGGCGTGGCAACCGATGTCTATGCGCTCGGCGTGGTGCTGTACGAGCTGGTGACCGGGGTTCTGCCGTATGTGCTGGACCGGCATGACCGCACCGCCACCGAGCGCAGCATCCGTGAGCGGCCGGCACAGCCGCCGGCACAGGCGCTCGGACGCGGCGGCGAGCGACTGGCCGCCGAGCGCCTGCGCCGGCGGTCACGCAGCCTGCGCGGCTATCGCAGCGACGTGCGCGGGGACCTGAGCCGCATCCTCTACAAGGCGCTGGCCAAGGAACCCGCGCAACGCTACGGTAGCGTGCAGGCCTTCGCCGACGACCTCTCGCGCTGGTGTGCCGGCGAACCGGTCCGGGTGTCGGGCCACTCGGTCAGCTACCGGCTGCGCAAGTTCGTGGGTCGCAACCGGACAGCCGTCGCCCTGTCGAGCCTGCTGGTCGGCGCCTTGATCGCAACGACCCTGGTGGCCGTCGAGCGCGCCCACGAGGAGCACGCACAGCGCCTGCGCACCGAGGCGACGCTCAGCTTCCTGCGCGACATCTTTCGCGACAATGATCCGGAAGTCACCGATGGCGAAGCACTCACGGCAGCGCAGCTGCTCGATCGCGCCGCCACGCGGCTCAGTGAAGACTTTGCCGGAGATGTGCGCCTGCGCGCGCGCCTCGCCGGGGAGTTGGGGACGGTGTACGCAAGCCTGACGCTGTTCAAGCGCGCGGTGCCCCTGCTTGAATCCTCCACGGCGCTGCTGCGCGAGACCGGCAGGCAGGCGACGCTGAACTACCTGGACTATGCCACCGTGCTCGCGCAGTCCTACCACGAGGTTTACCGCTATGAGGATGCGCTGGCGCTGGTCGATCGCGACCTGCCGCTCGCCAGGGCGACGCGCGGACCCGCAGGCGACCTCGCCACGGCGCAACTGCTGGAGGTGCGTGGCTCCAGTCTCTATCGCCTGGGAAGGATCGGGGAAGCCGAGCACGCATTGCGCGCGGCCCTCGCCGGCGCGCACGGCAGGATCGAGGACGCCGCACTCGCCAACCTGCACACCGCGCTCGGCTACGTCCTGCTCGACGGGGGCGACGCCCAGGGCGCGCTCGATGCCTTCAACGCGAGCGAACGCCTGCTGCGGGGCAGTTCCAGTGCCGGCAAGCTGCAGTGGCTGGTCAGCCGCTACGCGATTGCAGCCACCTACAACCGCCTCGGGCGCAGCGGTGAAGCCGTGGAACGGCTGGTGCCGCTGCTGGGCGAGTTCGAAGCCCTGCTGGGCAGCGATTCGCCGCGCACCATGATCACGCGCAGCCAGCTTGCGCAATCCCATGCTGCCGAAGGCCGCTACCCGCAGGCGCTCGAGGTGATCGACGCCAACCTCGCCGCGGCGATACGCGGCACCGCCACCGAACGCGACCGCATCGAGATCGGGCTGGTCAAGGCCAAGCTCGCCACCCAGTCGATGCGCCTGGAGCACGTGCGCGCACTGGTCGAGAGCGGCGAAGGTTACGTGATGACGCAGATGCCCGATGCCTCGTATTCGCGCGGACGCCTGAGTTGGGCGATCGGCGAGTTCTGGCTGAAGGACGGCAACTGTGCGCGTGACCTGCCGGCCCTGGAACGGGCGCTGGAGGACGCCCGCGCCACCAGCAAGGATGCGGCCAATCACGCGGCGGCGGAGGCGCTGGACAGCATCGGCCGGTGCCGGCTCGCCCACGGCGACGTGCCTGGCGCGCGGGCCATGCTGGTCGAGGCCGTCGCCGTGTTCAGCCACGCACTCGGCGACACCCATCGGCGCACCCTGCGCAGCCGCATCCACCTGGCCTGGCTGGACGCGCGCGCCACCGGGAACATCGCTGCGCTTGCGGCGCTGCGCCCCGCGCTGGTCGATGCCATCGGCAACGAGCACACGGCCCAGGTCTGGCAGCTCGATCTGATGGTGGCCGAACTCGAGCAGGCGGCGGGTCGCCCGCCCGACGCGGCGCGCGTCGCGCGGGCGCGCGCCGGCTTGCAGGTACTCAGCGGACGGCCGAGCGTCCCGGCATTCTTCGGCCTGAGCAGCTTTTCCTGAACCTGCCACCGGGCGCATTCCGCCGTGCGCGGGCCGGCGTACGCGGCCCGCCATGGCTGCCCGGGCTCGCCGCCAGCGACCAGGCGACGCGCGCAGACTCAGCGCAAGCCGAGCATGCGCCCGATGCGGCGGAACAGGCCCGGCTTGGCGGGCTGTGCCGGCGGCGTGACGTGGACCGGCGGGATCTCGGTCGGCATGGCGCGCACGCGCTCGCGGCGCGGCTTGCGTTCGCCCTTTTCCGCGCCATCACGCGCTGCCTGGCCGCGCGAGCGGGCCGGGCGTGCGCCCGCGGCGGGACTGCCGCCGTTGTGCTGGGCGCCGGCTTCCTGCGTGCCGCCATTGGCAGCGGCCTCGCCGCTGCGCTGCTTGTTGCGCCCACGTCCCCCGCGGCGACGCCGCTTGCGCGGCGCCTCGCCGGTGCTCTCGCCGGGAGTGCCGGTGGCGGACACCGAGGCGGACACCGGGGTGCTGTCGGCGCTGCCGGCTGCCTCGGCGGTTTGCGCCGCCGCGTCCGGCTTGCGCCGCCGCCGTGGCGCGCGCTCGCCCCGGCCTGCCGCCTGCGCGCCGCCGGCATCGCTGCGCGAAGCCTCGCGCGAACGACGCGGCCGCCCCGGCCCGGCCGCAGCCTTGGGCGGTGCGCCGGCGGTATTGCGCGCATCGTCGGCGGCTTCGGCCTCGACGTCTGCCGGCGGGCGCGTCGCGCGCGCGCGGCGTGGCGGCGGGACCAGCAATTCGGGCGTGATCGAGGCGACCGGGATCTTCTGCTCGATAAAGGCCTCGATGTCCGGCAGGCCCATGGCGTAGAGGTCGCAGGCAAAGCTGATCGCGTCGCCCTCGGCGCCCAGGCGCGCGGTGCGCCCGATGCGATGCACGTAGTCTTCGGCGTCCTGGGGCAGGTCGTAGTTGAAGATGTGGCTGACATCGGGGATGTGCAGGCCGCGCGCGGCAACGTCGGTGGCGACCAGGATCTCGATCTCGCCGCGCTTGAACTTCGCCAGCAGCCGCTCGCGCTTGGCCTGCGGCACGTCACCGGACAGGGTGGCGGCGCCAAAGCCGTAGCGCTCCAGCGCCTGGCTGACCTTCTCGGCGGCGTGGCGGGTGTTGACGAAGACGATGGCGCGATGCACGTCCAGGCGCGAGAGCAGGTTGATCAGCAGCGGCTGCTTTTCCTCGCGGGCGGGAAAATAGATCACCTGGCGCACGCGGTCGGCGGTGACCTGGTCGGCCTCCACGGTGACCTTGTCCGGCTCGTTCATGTGCTCGTAGGCCAGTTCCAGCACGCGATGGCTCAAGGTGGCCGAGAACAGCATGCTCTGGCGTTCCTCACGCGGCGGCATGCGCCGGAACAGGAAGCGGATATCCTTGATGAAGCCGAGGTCGAACATGCGGTCGGCCTCATCCAGCACCACCGCTTCGATACCGTTCAGCGAGAACACGTGCTGCTTGAGGTAATCGATCAGCCGGCCGGGCGTGGCGATGATGATGTCGCAGCCGGCCTGCAGCGCCTGGCGTTGCTTGTCATAGTCCACGCCGCCGTAGATCAGCGCCGAGGTGAGGCCGGTATTGCGGCCGATGGCCTGGAAGTCCTTGTCGATCTGGATCGCCAGTTCGCGCGTCGGCGCGACGATGAGCGCGCGCGGGTCGGCCAGCTTGCGGTCGGCGCGTGCCGGCCGGGTGAGCAGGCGATTGAGTACCGCCACCAGGAAGGCGCCGGTCTTGCCGGTGCCGGTCTGCGCCTGGCCGGCGACGTCGCGGCCGGGCAGGGCAATGGGCAGCGCGAGCGCCTGGATCGGCGTGCAGCGCGTGAAACCGGAGGCATGCAGGCCGGACAGCAGATCCGGATGCAGGTCGAAACTTTCGAAGGTGATGTCTGTGATTGGTTGTTGGGACATTATGAGTCTGCGTGTGCGGAAGGAGCGCCCGCGTGGTGGCCGCTAGTGGCTGCACCCGGGCGCCGGTGACGGCAAGGGCATGCCGCGCGCGTGGCGCCACCCTGAAATGGCGGCGGAAGCGACACTTGCAATGTGCGGCGCTGCCCCCAAGCTTGCGCCTGTCGATCGTTTGGGCTGGAATGACGGCGTGCTCGCGCGCCCCGCCTGCAGCCCTTCGTGTCGCCGAACCCGGCGAGTGTAGCGGAAGCCCGCCCTGCGCGCGCGCTCGCCATCCCTAGAGCAAATCCCGGAGATTCCCGTGAGCGAGCATGTTTCGCATGTCACCGACGAGCAGTTCGAAGCTGAAGTGCTGCAATCCGAAGGCCCCGTGCTGGTCGATTTCTGGGCCGAGTGGTGCGGCCCATGCAAGGCGATCGCCCCCATGATCGACGATCTGGCCGCGACCTACCAGGGCCGGCTGAAGGTGGCCAAGATCAACATCGACCACAACCAGAAGACCCCGCGCAACTACAACATCCGCGGCATTCCCACCCTGATGATCTTCAAGGGCGGCAAGGTCGAGGCCACCCAGATCGGCGCGGTCAGCAAGAGCCAGCTTGCGCAGATGATCGACAAGGCGATTGCCTGAAGTGCCGGAAATCACCTGCCGGGAATGGACGATCGGGGAAGCGGACTTGAACCATTCCCGACTTTCCATTCCCCATTCCCGCCGCGGCGCTGGACGCTTGGCGCCAGCGATGCTACCGTAGGTGCAATCGCCCGGAGCCACCGCTGCTCCGCCGGCCCGCATCTGATCTTTCTTCCCCCGGTTGTACCTACGGCGCCCAGCGAGGATTGCCCGTGTCCGAAAATGAAGTAAACGAAGGCAGCCCCGAGTCTGCCGGCGAAACGCGTGCCGAACAGCCACGCCAGCGCGCCCCGCGCAATCCGCCTGCCGAAAAGGGCGGGTCCGCAGCCGAGAACGCCACACCGGCGACGCCGCCGGCGGCAGCCGCTGACGCGGCACGCCAGGGCGACACGGCGGGCGGCGATGAAGCACCCGCGACCGGCAACCAGAGCGAGGGCCAGGCGGGTGGCAACCAGGGTGGCGCCTCGCAGGGCCAGAACCCGCAGGGCCAGGGCCGGCGCAGCCGGCGCGAGCGTCGTGGTCGCCATGGCAGCAGCAAGAACCCCCAGGGCCACCCCAACCATGACGACGAGGACTATGACGAGAGGAACGGCGGCGGCAATGGTCCGCTGATCGACATCAACGAACTCAAGCGCAAGAGTGCGGCGGATCTCCTCGCCCTCGCCGATACGCTCGGCATCCAGGAAGGCGTGGCGCGCGCGAAGAAGCAGGACATCATCTTCTTCATCCTCAAGGCGCACGCGCGCGCCGGGGGTGGCATCTACGGCGAGGGCGTGCTGGAGATCCTGCAGGACGGCTTCGGCTTCCTGCGCGGCTTCGACGAGTCCTACCTGGCGGGCCCCGACGACGTGTACGTTTCGCCCAGCCAGATCCGCCGTTTCAACCTGCGCACCGGCGACTACATTGCCGGGCGCATCCGTCCCCCCAAGGAAGGCGAACGCTACTTCGCCATGCTGAAGGTGGACACCATCAACGGCGAACCGCCGGAGATGAGCAAGAACAAGGTCCTGTTCGAGAACCTGACGCCGCTGTTCCCGCGCAGGGTTTTCCACCTCGAACGCGGCAACGGCTCGAGCGAGGACATCACCGGGCGCATCCTGGACCTGGTCGCACCGATCGGCCGCGGCCAGCGCGGCCTCATCGTCTCCCAGCCCAAGGCCGGCAAGACGATGATGCTGCAGAACGTCGCCCAGGCGATCGTGCACAACCACCCGGATGCGCACCTCATCATCCTGCTGATCGACGAACGCCCGGAGGAAGTGACCGAGATGCAGCGCGGCGTGCGCGCCGAAGTGGTCGCTTCCACCTTCGATGAACCGGCGGTGCGCCACGTGCAGGTCGCCGAGATGGTGATCGAGCGCGCCAAGCGCCTGGTGGAGCACAAGAAGGACGTGGTGATCCTGCTGGACTCGATCACCCGCCTCGCGCGCGCCTACAACACCGTGGTGCCAAGCTCGGGCAAGGTGCTCACCGGCGGCGTCGATGCCAACGCGCTGCAGCGGCCCAAGCGCTTCTTCGGCGCCGCGCGCAACGTCGAGGAAGGCGGCTCGCTGACCATCATCGCCACCGCGCTGATCGACACCGGCTCGAAGATGGACGAGGTGATCTACGAGGAGTTCAAGGGCACCGGCAACATGGAAGTGCACCTCAACCGCCGCATCGCCGAGAAGCGCGTGTACCCGGCCATCGACATCAACCGCTCCGGCACGCGCCGCGAGGAACTGCTGATCGACCCGGAGATGCTGCAGAAGATCTGGATCCTCCGCAAGCTCCTGCATCCGATGGACGAGCTGGCGGCGATGGAGTTCATGCTCGACAAGATGAAGAACACCAAGACCAACGAGGAGTTCTTCGGCTCGATGAAGCGCTGAGGCGCATCATCGCGATGTGAAAAAAGCCGGCGCAAGCCGGCTTTTTTATTGCTCCCCATGCCCCGGCACAACCTGCCTGCTCCGCTGTTGTCCGGCGAGCGCGAAGGTGACGGTCGGTTGCGGGTCGACGGACGGGGTTGCGCTTCTGGACGTGGTCGATGACGGCCCGGGCATCGCCCCGCTCGAACGCGAACGCGTCTGCGCGCGGTTTGCCCGTGGCAGGGCGGTTGACGCGGCGGGGACGAGCTTTGGCCTGGCTGGTCGAGCAGGCCGCGCTTGCGCACGGCGGCGCGTTCACGATCCTGGACGGCGCTGGCGGACGCGGGGTTCGCTGCCGGCTTTCGATCGCGCCTGAACAGGGGCCAACGCGGGTCGGAACGGCCGCTGAACAGTGACTTTGTGCATCTGCACACGGCTGGCGATTTGCCCGTATCCTAGCCTTGCGGTCCGGCTTAGAGGTTCTCCCCCAACCTCTCTCCCTCCCCCAAAGCCACCGCACTTTCCGGCCCGCCTTCCCCCCAAGGCGGGCCGGACCTCATTTGGGCGATGCGTTTCCCGCGGCCGCCGATTCGCGCCAGCGGGCCAGGGTGGCGCGCGTCTGCAGGCGGCCGAGGGTGATCAGTTCATCGGCGCGATAGAACTCGTAGAACGCGCAGGCGTTGCGCGGGATGGACACCAGCAGGTCGGGTGGCTGCGCCGCCAGCTTGAGGCGCGTGATGGTGGTCTGCACCAGGTCGAAGGAACGGCCGAGCAGGTCGAAGACACTGGGATCCGAAGGCCCATGCGGCGCTGCCTTGCGCTCCGTGTGCGCATCGATGAACTCGGCAATGCGCTGCGCATAAGCCTGCAGCGGGCGCGGCAGCAGGGCTGCCGGGACAGCGTGTTCGGCCGGGTGTGGCGGCACGGATTCCCCATCCACGTCCCCCACCGGCACATCCGCCGGGCCGTTGACGTCCACGGCAATGGTGAGGTCGGTGAAGTCGCGCAGCGTCGGCGCCACCGGCAGGGGATTGAGCAGCCCGCCATCGACCAGCAGGCGACCTTCGTGGTGGCTGGGCCGCAGCAGGGTGGGAATGGCGATGGAGGCACGGATGGCGTCGAACAGCGGCCCGCGCGAGAACCACACCTCGCGCTGGGCCTCCAGGTCGACGGCGACCGCGGTGTAGGCGATCGGCAAGGCCTCGATGTCGATATCGCCGATCAGTTCGCGCAGCACGCCGATGATGCGATCGCCCTTGATGAAACCGCCACCGGACAGCGTCCAGTCGAGCAGGCGCAGCACGTCGAACTTCTGCAGTGGGCGCACCCAGTCGCGATACACGTCCAGCTTGCCGGTGGCGTGGATGCCGCCGATCAGCGCACCCATGGAGCTGCCGGCAATCGAACGGATGCGGAAGCCCTGCGCTTCCAGTTCCTCGATCGCGCCGATGTGCGCGTAGCCGCGCGCGCCCCCCGCGCCGAGCACCAGCGAGATGCTGACCGGCGCAGCACCGGCCCGGGCGACCAGCGCGGGGGCGGGTTTCATGCATCCTCCGCATAGGTGCCCAGCGCCAGGCGCAACATGATCTTCATTTCCTCGCGCAGGCTGACCGGCGCGACGATCTCGGCATCCGGGCCATATTTCAGCACGTCCATCAGCAGTTCGCGCGAGTTCGAGTACGGCAGCTTGAGCTCGTAGCGCCCATCGACCAGACGCTGCCCCTGCTGCTGCGAATGCCAGTGCTCGTCGGCCACCCAGCGCGCGGCATGCGGCGAGAAGCGGATGGTCGCCCAGGCCTTGGGGGCGCCGGAAAAGATGCCATAGCTCGCCGCCAGGTGGGCATCGAGTTCCTCGCCGGCACGGTTGCGCGCCGGCTCGGCCAGCGTGCGTGGCGCGCTGATGCGGTCGATGGCGAAGCTGCGCAGGCCTTCGCGGTTTTCGTCCCAGGCATCGAGGTACCAGTTGTCGCGGTAGTGGGCCAGGCGCTGTGGCGAAACGGTACGGTCGGTGGGCGCGTCGGTCGAGCGCGCGCGGTAGCTGAAGGCCAGGCGCTTGCGCGCCAGGGTGGCACCGGCGACGGCACGGAACACGCTCTGGTCCAGGCGTCGCGAACCGCTGGAGAGCACGCGGATGCGCTCGACCGGCAGCGCGCGGCCGCTGGCGTGGTCGGAGAGCAGGCGCTCCATGCGCGCGCGAAACGGCGCCAGCGCACCGGCCAGCACGCCCGGATCGGAGCGCGCCAGCAATTCGTTCAGGGCCAGCAGGGCGGCCAGTTCCTCGCTGCTCAGCCACAGCCCCGGCAGCTCGAAGCGCTCGCCCTCGTCGCTTGCATAACGGAACGTCGCCTCCTCGCTCTCGCCGCTTTCCAGCGGTGCACCCAGCGCATCGCGCAGGAAGGCGACATCGCGGTAGACGGTCGCCCGCGAGCAGCCAAGTTCCTCCATGAGACGCGCAAGCGGTACCGGATACCGCGCGCCCTTGAGCAAGCGGTGCAGGATCAGGATGCGTTCGTGGCGGTCCAGCGCTGGCATGGGGCGTCCTCTCGGGCGGCGAACAGGCCAAGTGTGGCACCGGCCGGAAGCGCTGGCCATCGCCAGCGACCGTGCACTGCGGGTATGTTCCGCACTCACGAGACGGGAGCGAGCATGGCCACATCGGAGCAGCATCCGCGCAGGCGCGGCACCATCGCCGGGCGATCCGGCCACGACCTTGCCGCCGCCGGCCGCAGGCACACGTCGTGAGCGAGACCCTGCTGTTCGTCCTGCTCGACCTGATCGGCACCTTCGTGTTCGCCCTGAGCGGCGCGATCGCCGCCCGTCGCCAGGGCCTGGATCTGTTCGGCATTGCCGCCGTCGCCTTCATCGTCGCCTGCGGCGGCGGCATCGTGCGCGATCTGTGCATCGGCGCGATTCCGCCGATCGGGCTGTCGGACTGGCGCTACCTGACCACCGCGATGCTCGCCGTGGCGGCCGTACTCGGCGCCTATCCGCAAGTGATGCGCGTGAAATATCCGGTGCGCTTCTTCGATGGTCTGGGCATGGGCTTCTTTGCCGTCGCCGGCGCGCACAAGGCATTGGAGTTCGGCTTCGGCGCGGAAACGGCCGTGCTGCTCGGCATGACCACGGCGGTCGGCGGTGGCGTCATGCGTGACGTGCTGCTCAACCGCATTCCGCTCATCCTGCAGAAGGAAATCTACGCCTCGGCGGCGCTGCTTGGTGCCGTGATCGAGGTTGGCGGCGAGCGCCTGGGCTGGTCCACGCAGTGGTTGCCCTGGCTCGGCATCCTGGTCAGCACCGGCCTGCGCCAGATGTCGCTGCATTTCGGCTGGCAGTTGCCGCGCTTCAAGCTGTCGGGACACAAGCGCGCGTAGCGCGACGCCAGCCTGCGCGCGGCACGCTGCCAGGGCGGCCATCCGTCCTGCGGATCCGCGCTACCATGCGCCGATGTCGGCCCCGAGCCCGGCCACCATGGACAGACTCCCGACAGGACCGCGCCCATGCCGCACGCGCATCTGAATCTCAACCAGCCCACTGGCGATGAGGTCAAGGAGACGACCTGCTACATGTGCGCGTGCCGCTGCGGCATCCGCGTGCACCTCAAGAACGGCGGCGTGCGCTACATCGACGGCAACCCGCGCCACCCGGTCAACCGCGGCGTCATCTGCGCCAAGGGCGCGGCCGGGATCATGCAGCACGACTCGCCGGCGCGGCTCAGCAAGCCCCTGTTGCGGGTCGGCGAGCGCGGCGAGCGCGCATTCCGCGAGATCGAGTGGGACGAGGCACTGGCGCTGGCGACCCGGTGGCTGGGCGAGATTCGCGCGCGCGATCCCGACGCGCTGGCCTTCTTCACCGGCCGTGACCAGAGCCAGGCCCTGACCGGCTGGTGGGCACAGCAGTTCGGCACGCTCAACTACGCCGCGCACGGCGGCTTCTGCTCGGTCAACATGGCCGCTGCCGGCATGTACACACTGGGCGGCAGCTTCTGGGAGTTCGGCGAACCGGACTGGGAACACACGAAATACCTGATGCTGTGGGGCGTCGCCGAGGATCACGATTCGAACCCGATCAAGCTCGGCCTGGGCCAGCTCAAGGCACGCGGGGCGAAGATCGTCGCGATCAACCCGGTACGCACGGGCTATGGCGCCATCGCCGACGAATGGGTGCCGATCCATCCGGGTACCGACGGCCTGCTCGCCGGCGCGCTGATCCATGAACTGCTGCATGCCGACCGCATCGATCTGGACTACCTGGTGCGCTACACCAACGCGCACCACCTGGTCATCCAGGCGCCCGGCACGGCCGAGGACGGACTGATTGCGCGCGATGCGCAGGGCCGCGCGCTGTGCGCGGCGCGCAGCACCGGTGCGCACGAGGCGGACGCCTGCATCACCGACGCCGGGGCCATTGATATCGCGCCGCGGGTGGTCGGCGAGTACCGCCTGCCGGACGGTCGCCGCGCGGTGCCGGCGTTCCAGCTGTTCGCCACGCGCTTCATGGCCGATGAGTACGCGCCCGACCGCGTGGCGCCGGCCTGTGGCGTGCCGGCGGCCACCATCCGCCGGCTGGCGCGCGAACTGGCCGACACCGCGTTCGACCAGGCGATCACCCTCGACCAGCCGTGGACCGACGCCTGGGGCCGCCGCCATGCCAGCATGACCGGGCGCCCGGTGGCCATGCATGCCATGCGCGGCATTGCCGCCCATGCCAACGGCTTTCACACCTGCCGCAGCCTGCACCTGCTGCAGATGCTCCTCGGTGCGATCGATACGCCGGGCAGTTTCCGCTACCAGCCGCCGTATCCGAAGCCGGCGCCGCCCGGCAACCGGCCCGGCAAGCTGCGCCGGGCCGACGGCAGCCTCGATGCTGGGCCGCTCGGCTACGTGCATGGGCCCGAGGATCTGGTGGTGGATGCCGCAGGCCAGCCGCGGCGCATCGACCAGGCCTTTTCCTGGCGCTACCCGCTGGCGGCACATGGCCTGTTGCAGAACGTCATCGCCAACGCGGTGGCCGGCGATCCCTACCGCATCGACACCCTGTTCCTGTTCATGGCCAACATGGGCTGGAACTCGGCCATGAACACCGCCGCCACGCGCGAGATGCTCTGCGCGCGCGACCCGGCCAGCGGCGAGTACCTGATCCCGCACATCATCTACGCCGACGCCTACGATGCGGAAACGGTGGCCTTCGCCGACCTGGTGCTGCCCGATACCACCTATCTGGAACGCCACGACTGCATCAGCCTGCTCGACCGGCCGATCTCCGATGCCGACGGCGCCGCCGATGCGATCCGCCAGCCGGTGCTGGTGCCCGAGCGCGATGTGCGCCCGTTCCAGGACGTGCTGCTGGACCTGGGTGCGCGCCTGGGCCTGCCGGGCATGGTCAATGCCGATGGCAGCGCGAAGTACGCCGGTTACGCCGATTACATGGTGCACCACGAGCGCGCGCCGGGGGTCGGACTGCTGGCCGGCTGGCGCGGCGCGCAAGGCACCGACAGCGGACGCGGCGCGCCCAATCCCGACCAGCTCGCGCGTTACGCCGCACACGACTGCTTCTGGCGCGCCCCGGTGCCGGCGGCCGGGCGCTACTACAAGATGGCCAATCGCGATTACCTGCAGTGGGCGCAGGACATGGGTTTTGCCACCAGCGCGGAACCGCTGGTGCTGCAATTCTACTGCGAGGCCCTGCAGCGTTTTCGCCTGGCCGCCGACGGGCATGGCACGCTGCAGCCGCCACCGGCCGAGCGCGCGCGCGTGGCGCGCCATTTCGATCCGCTGCCGTTCTTCTACGCCGCCGGGGAAGTGGCTGGCGAGACGCCCGGCCCGGTGCCGGCCGATCCGGACAGCGGATCGATGGACGGCGGCGCCGGCGGCCCGACTCCCGCAGGGCCCTGGCTGCACGCCATCACCCAGCGACCGATGTTCATGTACCACGCCTGGGGTTCGCAGAATCGCTGGCTGCGGCAGATCGCGGCACGCAACGTGATGTATCTTCACCCTGCGACGGCCGGCGCGCATGGCGTGCAGGACGGCGACTGGATCTGGCTGGCGGGGGCGCGCGGGCGCATCCGCGTCCAGGCGCGGCACCATGACGGCACGGCGCCCGGAACGCTCTGGACCTGGAACGCGATCGGCAAACACCGCGGCGCATGGAAGCTGGCCGCCGACGCACCGGAAATCACGGGGGGATTTCTGCTCAACCATCTGATCGATGAGTCGCTGCGCGCGGCCGACGGCTCGGCGCGCTGGGCCAATGCCGACCCGGTCACCGGCCAGGCGGCCTGGTTCGACCTGCGCGTGCGCATCGAACCCGACCCGCAGCCGCGCCAGCCCGGCCACCGGCTGGAACTTGCCAGGAGGGGCCCGTGAGCTGGGAGGCCTGGGCCACGGTCGGCATCATCCTCGGTGCCCTGGGCCTGTTCGCCAGCGAGAAGCTGCGCATCGACCTGGTCGCGCTGATGGTGCTGTGCGCGCTGCTGGTGCTCGGCATCATCACGCCCGCCGAGGGTCTGTCCGGGTTCAGCAACGAAGCGACGATAACGGTGGCGGCGATGTTCGCCCTCAGCCTCGGCATCGATCGTGCCGGCGCGCTCGAACCCCTGATGCGGCTGCTCAGCCGCATTCGCCGGCCTTCGCTGCTGGCCCTGGCCTTCATGGTGGCGATTGCGCCGATCGGCGCGTTCGTCAAGAACACCGCGCTGGTGGCGACCTTCCTGCCGCTGGCCCTGCGCGTGTGCCAACGTACCGGCGCGCCGCCCGGGCGCGTGCTGATGCCGATGGCCTATGCCGCGCAGATGGGCGGCGTGTGCACCCTGCTGGGCACCTCGTCCAACCTGCTGGCCGACTCGATCGCGCGCGAGCACGGCCTGGCCGGCTTCGGCGTGTTCGAGTTCACCCACCTGGGCGCCATCCTGGCGGTGTTCGGCATCGCCTACCTGGTCGTGATCGGCCGCTGGATGCTGCCCGACCGCACCGACACCATCGAAACCGAGGACAGCGACATCGGCAAGTACGTGGCGGAACTGCGCCTGCCGGCCACCTCGCCGCTGGTCGGCTCGACCATCGCCGCAGCCCGCCTGGGCGACGTGTACGGCGTGCACCCGCTGGAACTGCTGCGCGGTGACAAGCACATGTGGTCGCCGCGCTCGCAGACGCTGGCCGCCGACGACGTCCTGCTGGTACGCGGTGAATGGGACAAGATCGTCGATTTTCGCAAGCGCGCCGGACTGGCCGACGCCGCCACCCAGCGCGACATCGGCGGCGGCAACGCGCAACGCGTGCTGGTGGAGGTGATGGTGGCGCCCGCCTCCAGCGCCGAAGGACGCTGCATCGGCGAGCTGGATTTCGCCTGGCGCTACGATGCCACGGTGCTGGCCATCCACCGCCGCGGCGACGTGCTGCGCGCCTCGCTGCGCGACTGCACGCTGGAGGTGGGCGACGTGCTGCTGATGCTGGTGGACCACGATGCGGTCGCGCGCCTGCGCAACGACGACCGCCTGGTGGTGCTGGGCGAACGCGAACAGGCCCCGCGCTCGCCACGCAAGGCCTTCATCGCCATCGGCATCCTGCTGATGGTGGTGATATCGGCCGGGATGCACTGGCTGTCGATCCCGGTGGCGGCACTGGCCGGCGCGGTGGCGATGGGACTGGCCGGCTGCTATGGCCGCAAGGACGCCTATCTCGGCATCGACTGGAAGATCATCATCATGCTGGGCGCGATCCTGCCGCTCGGCATCGCCATCGAGAAGACCGGTCTTTCGGCCGTGGTGGTCGAAGGCGGCATGGCCATGGTCGGCGACCACGGGCCGATGGCGGGGCTGCTGATGGTGTATCTGCTGACCGCGCTGCTCACCGAGCTGATGGGCCACAATCCCTCGGTGGTCCTGATGGGCGGCATCGCCATCTCGGTGGCCCACTCGATGGGCGTGGATCCGCGCCCGTTCATCGTCTGCGTGGCGTTTGCCGCGGCCACCTCGTTCGCCACGCCGGTGGGCTACCCGACCAACACCATGGTCTACTATGCCGGCGGCTACCGCTTCACCGATTTCATGAAGATCGGCATTCCGCTGATCGCCATGTTCTGCGTGCTGTCGATGATCCTCATTCCGCGCTTCTGGCCCCTCTGACCATGACCGCGCTGCCGCCGCCCGCGCCACGCAAGCTCGGCCTGGTCATCGACCTCGACACCTGTGTCGGCTGCCATGCCTGTGCCGTGGCCTGCAAGGAATGGAACGAGGGCGGCCAGTTCGGGCCCCTGCCAGATGCCGACGCTTCGGGCCGCGAACCGCACGGCGTCTGGTTCAACCGCGTGCACAGCTATGCGGTCGAGCGCAGCGCGGAGCGGCAGCCGGGCGCGGCCGCCTCGACGTGCGCCGAGGGCGCGCCGGCGCTGGGCGTGCATTTCCCGCGTTCGTGCCTGCACTGCGAGACCCCCGACTGCGTGACCGTGTGCCCGACCGGCGCCAGCTACAAGCGCGCCGAGGATGGCATCGTGCTGGTGGACGAGGACAAGTGCATCGGCTGCCAGCTGTGCGCCTGGGCCTGCCCGTATGGCGCGCGCGAGTTCAGCGTCGACAAGGGAACGATGCAGAAATGCACGCTGTGCGTGGATCGTATCTATAACGAGCGCCTGGAGGAAGCCGACCGCCAGCCGGCCTGCGTGATGGCCTGCCCGACCCGGGCGCGCCACTTCGGCGACCTGGGCGACGCCGATTCGGCGGTATCGAAACTGGTGGCCGAGCGCGCCGGTTACGCCCTGCTGCCGGAGTTCGGCTACCAGCCGGTCAACCGCTACCTGCCGCCGCGCCCGCGCCGCGACGGCACGAATGCCAGCGCAGTGCCGGCGCCGGAACCGGCCGAGCCGCTGGTCCACGAAGCACTGCCGCCCCTGCTGCGCTGGCTCGACCGCGCCTTGTCGCGCTGAGGGCTGCACGATGCGGCCGACCTTTTCCATCATCGTGTTCACCGTGCTGTCCGGCACCGGCTACGGCGCCTGGTTCCTGCTTGGCCTGGGCAGCGCGGTCGGCCCGCTGTGCGCGCGTCCGGGAACGCTCGATGGCATTTCGCTGCAGCTGTGCGCGGAGCCCTTCGGGTCCACGCTGGGCCTGCTCGCCGGCTGCGTGCTGGTCGCCGGTGGCCTGCTGGCGTCGCTCGGCCACCTGGGCAAGCCCGCACGCGCCTGGCGCGCGCTGAGCCAGTGGCGCACCTCCTGGTTGTCGCGCGAAGGGGTGGCCGCGCTGCTCACCTTCATCCCGGCCCTGCTGCTGCTCGTGCCGGCGCTCGCACTCGAGTTCACGCTGCTTGGCACTAGCGCCGATCCCGTGGCGCCGCGCTGGTGGATGGCGCCGTTCTGGCCACAACCGCTGCGCAGCAGCATCGGCCTGGCGCTCGCGGCCGGCGCGCTCGCCACGCTCTGGTCAACCGCCCACATCTACGCCAGCCTGAAGCCGGTCCGCGCGTGGCGCGATCGCCAGGTGGTGCCGGGGTTCCTGCTGCTCGGCCTGTATGGCGGCGCCCTGCTGCTGCTTGCCATGGATGCCCTGGACGGCATGCTGATCGAGCGCGACCGCACTGCCCTGCTGCTTGGCGTGGTGGCGCTGGCCGGGCTGGGTGCATGGCTGAAGTGGCGCTACTGGCAGGCGATCGACACGCTGCCCGCGCTGGGCGCCGGCCGTGCCACCGGCCTGGAAGCATTGGGCCGGGTCGCGGCCACCGAAGCGCCGCATTCGGAGGAAAACTACCTGACCCACGAAATGGGCTTCGTGCTCGCGCGCAAGCACGCGGCCAGGCTGCGCCGCATCACCCTGATGGCCGGCTTCGCGATGCCGGCCCTGCTCGCAGCCGCGGCGCTCGCCTGGCCGGCGTTGCGCCCGTCGCTGGTGTGGACCGCCTTGCTGCTGGCCACCATCGGCCTGCTGGTCGAGCGCTGGCTGTTCTTCGCCCAGGCACGCCATGCCGTGATGGCCTACTACGGCCGCTGAGCGCGCCACGCTTGTTCACAATGCGATAACCGGCGGTTCACAGGCGGTTTAGGACCGATCACTACCATGCCGGACTCCGCCCGCCGGTCCGCCCGCCGCAATGTTTCGGCGTGATCGCTTGCGGCCTTCATTCAAGGAACCCGACATGACCAAGATCCTGCCCGTCCTCGTCCTCGCCACCTTCCTGCTGCCGCTCACCGCGCAGGCCGACGACAGCTGGTCCGGTGCCGGTGAACTCGGCTTTGCCGCGACCCGCGGCAACACCAGGTCCGAGAACCTCAACGCCAAGTTGCAGTTCGGCAAGGAAGACCAGACCTGGAAGGACAACTTCTACCTGACGGCGCTGCGCTCCAAGGGCGAGGTCAAGACCACCAGCGTGATCGATGGCAAGCCGGTGACCACCACCGCCTACGATCTCACCGCGAACCGCTACGAGGCAGGCGCCTCGATCGGCTACAAGCTCGACGAACGCAGCTACGTGGTCGGTGCGCTGCGCTACGAGAACGATGATTTCTCGTCCTACGAATACCAGGCGGTGCTGTCCCTGGGCTACGGCTACACCCTGTACAAGACCCCCAGTACCGAGCTTGCCGCCGAGGTCGGTCCCGGCTACAAGCGCTCCCAGCCGGTGGACGTGTATGGCCCGGAAGTCGTGGACGGCGTGCCGGTGAAGCACAGCTTCGATTCGGAAGGCGAGCTGGTCGGCCGCGGCCTCGTCACCTGGAAGCACAAGTTCAACGCCAGCACCCGCTTCGTCAACACGCTGCTGGTGGAAGCGGGCAGCGACAACACCTTCCTGCAGAACGATGCCGGCCTGCAGGTGGACATGAACAGCAGGCTGGCACTGAAGGTGGGTTACCAGGTGCGCTACAACACCGACGTCGCACCCGGCATCGACAAGACCGACCAGCTGATGACGACCAACCTGGTCTACAAGTTCGGCCAGTAGCGCGCCGCAGGCGCGCGCCGCACCTATCCGGATTGCGGGTGCTGCAGCAGTTGCGGCAAGCGCGCCAGGATGGCTGCCGCGCCGCGCTCCAGCAGCAGGTCCGCGACCTGCCGGCCGAGCGCGGCCGGGTCGCTGGCCGGGCCCGTGGCCTCCGCGCGCACCAGGCGCCCATCGGCCACGTCGCCGACCAGGCCGGCGAGTGCGAGGCCAGCCGGCGTCTGGCTGCAATAGCCGGCCACCGGTACGTTGCAACTGCCGTGCAGACCGAGATTCATGGCGCGCTCGGCGGCCACGCAGCGGTGCGTGACGGCATCATCCAGCACCGCGGTCAGGGCCAGGACCCGGGTATCGCCGGCGCGGCATTCGATGGCGATGGCGCCCTGGGCGACCGCCGGCAGCCAGTCCGGCCAGACCAGGCGCGAGGCGATGCGCGCCGCCAGGCCGAGGCGTTCCAGCCCGGCGCAGGCAAGGATGATGGCGTCGTAATTCCCCGCATCGAGCTTGGCCAGGCGCGTGTTGACGTTGCCGCGCAGGTCGGCAATCACCAGATCCGGGCGGCGTGCGCGCAACTGCGCCTGGCGGCGCAGCGAAGACGTGCCGACGCGCGCGCCCTGCGGCAACTGCTCCAGGCGGGCGTAGTGGTTGCTGATGAAGGCATCGGCGGCATCGGCGCGCTCGAGCACTGCCGAGAGCATGAAGCCCTCCTCCAGCGCCATCGGCACATCCTTGCAGGAATGCACGGCCAGGTCCGCGCGATCTTCCTGCATGGCCACTTCCAGCTCCTTCAGGAACAGGCCCTTGCCGCCGATTTCGGCCAGCGGGCGATCGAGCACGCGGTCGCCGTGGGTGGTCATGGGGACCAGTTCGACGGCCAGACCCGGATGGGCAGTGCGCAGGCGCGCGGCGACATGTCCGGCCTGCCACAGGGCAAGCGCACTCTTGCGGGTGGCGATCCGCAGCGGCTTCACAGGCTTTTCACCAGCTTGCGCAGGGCCGGCAGGTTGCGCCGGCTGACCTCGAGCTCGGCGCCGCTGGCGGTGACCCGCGCCAGCAGGCGCCCGTCGCCCGCGCGCACCAGGCCGCCAAGATGGGCGATGGCGACCAGGCAGTTGCGATGGATGCGCACGAAGAGGTCGCCGAACTCCTCCTCCAGCGTCTTCAGGGATTCCTCGATCAGCACTTTGCCTCCGGCGTGATGCACCAGCACGTACTTGTCCTCGGCCAACAGGTAATGGATGTCCGCAACCGGCACCAGCAGCAGGTTGCCGCGCACGCGCGCGCACAGGTGGCTGCGGCGCTGGCGCGGCAGGCCGTCGAGCGCCGGGGCGTCGGCGCGGGTCCAGCGACGCGCCTTGTCGAGCGCCGCGCGCAGGCGTTCCTCGCGCACCGGCTTCAGCAGATAGTCGATGGCCTCGGCCTCGAACGCGGCCAGCGCATGGTCGCCGAAGGCCGTGCAGAACACGACCGCCGGCGGCGCCTCCAGCGTGGCCAGGTGGCGCGCGGCTTCCAGGCCATCCATCAGCGGCATGCGGATGTCGAGCAGGACCAGGTCGGGCATGCCTTGCACCACCTGCTCGATCGCCTCGCGGCCATTGCCGGCCAGGCCGGCCAGCTCCACGCCTTCGATGCCCTGCAACAGCCCGGCCAGGCGCTCGCGCGCCAGCGGCTCATCGTCCACCACCAGAACCTTCATCGCAGCATCTTCCCCGCCAGGCGCACGGTTGCCGTGTACAGGCCGGCGCCCTGCGCCACCTCGAGCGTGCCATGCACGCCGAAATGGTAGCCGATGCGCGCGCGCACGTTGGCCAGCGCCATGCGGTTGCGCGGCGTGGGCGTGCCCTCCGGCAGGGGGTTGGTGACGCGGATCTCGATGCCTTCGGCGTGGCGGCGCACGCGCAGCGCCAGCGTGCCGCCCGCGGCGCGCGGCTCGATGCCGTGGTAGATGGCATTTTCGACCAGCGGTTGCAGCAGCAGGCGCGGCAGGGCGAACTCGCCCGGCGCGTCGGCGGCATCGAGCTCCACCGTGAGGCGCTCGCCCAGCCGCAACTGCTCGATGCGCAGGTAGTGCGCGATCAGCTCCATCTCGCTGGCCAGCGTGGCGGGTTGCCCGTCGTTGCCCAGCGCGGCGCGGAACAGATCGGCCAGGTCGAGCACGCTGCGTTCGGCTTCCTGCGGCCGGTGGCGGATCAGGCTGGCGATGGTGTTCATGCTGTTGAACAGGAAATGCGGCCGGATGCGTGCCTGGAGCGCCTCGACCTGGGCCTTGGACGCCGCTTCCACGCGCCCGCGCCATTGTTCGAGCACATACAGGTAACGCAGCAGCACCACGGCAAGCAGGGCGGCGATCAGGGCATTGGACAGGACGAAGCGCGCGGTCTGTTCCGGCGTTGCGCTCAGCCCCAGGCCAAGCGCCTGGTCGATGCGACACACCAGCAGGCTGGCCAGCGCCGTCACCGCCACGCTGACCGCCCAGGCAATGGCCAGGCCGGTCGTGGTGGCAAGCGGCTGCAGGCTGGCGCGCAGCGAACACAGCACCACCGCGTTCAGCAGCGCCAACCATTGCACGTACAGGCTGACCACGCCGAGCCGCTCCAGCCAGGGTTCGGCATCCGCCACCGGCAGCGGCGCCAGAACCAGGACCAGGGCGACCATCTCCGCCACCACCATCACTGCGAACAGCGTGGGCGCGCTGCAGAAGGGTGGCAGCCCCCCGGCCGGAGCCGGCGCGCGGGCAGCGGAGGGTCGATACTCGGCACCTTGCATCGACGCAGTATAGGTGGCGGCCGCCCGCTTGCCGATCGCGCAGCGCGCTTCAGGCCGCCGGCAAGGCCCCGGTAAGGCGCGCGCTGATCCAGTCGCGCAGGTCGGCGATCTCCTCCAGGCACACCTGGTGCGCCATCGGATAGCTGTGCCAGGCGACCTCGTGGCCGAGCTGGCGCAGCTGGTCGCGCGACGCCAGCCCCAGGCTCTGCGGCACGATCGGGTCGAAGCTGCCATGCGCCATGAAGACGGCGAGCCCGGCATTGGCCGGATGGCGCTCCGCGGCGGTCCTGTCGTCCAGGGGCAGATACGTTGACAGCGCGATGACACCGGCCAGTGCCGAGGCATGGCGCAGGCTGCCGGCCAGGGCGATGGCGCCGCCCTGCGAGAACCCGGCCACCAGCACGCGGGCGGCCGGAATGCCGCGCTCGGCCTCGCGCGCGATCAGCGCATCGAGCTCGCCGATGGAAGCGCGGATGCCGGCCTCGTCCTGGCGGTCGGCGATGCGCACGCCGAGGATGTCGTACCAGGCGCGCATGTGCATGCCGGCATTGATTGTGACCGCGCGGATGGGGGCGTGGGGAAAGACGAAGCGCAGCGGCGGCCAGCCCGGATCGACCAGTTGCGGGACCAGCGGCGCGAAGTCGTTGCCATCGGCCCCAAGACCGTGCAACCAGATGACCGCGTGGCGGGGATTGGCGGCGGTTTCGATCTCGACGCAGGGCAGGGTCATGGCGGAGTCGTTCAAGGGAAAGCCCGAGCGTGCCGAATCCGCCCCGCTTTGCCAAGCGTGCGCGCCGGTGACAGTCCGGCGCCGGCGGTCACCGGCGCGCTGGTCCGGGCGCGTGGAGTGGGCGCATCGCACGGCGCTTCCGGGACTTTTGGCCGATAGGCCGGCCTGCGTGAAACGCTATCCTGCGGGTCTTGTCTGCCGGAGTCCTGCCATGCGCACACTCGCTGCCTATTGCATCTTCCTGCTCGGGCTCATTGCCCTGCCCCTGCACGCGGTCACGCTGGAACAGTCGATGGCCGATCCCGACTGGATCGGGCCACCGGTCAGCGGTTCCTACTGGAGTACCGACGGCCAGGCCATCTACTACCAGCTCAAGCAGCGCGGCACGCCGGTGCGCGACCTGCACCGCATCGAACTGGCCAGCGGCAGCGACGCCATCATCGACCCCGCCGCCATGGCGTCCGCCGATGGCGGTGGCGCGGTGTTCGATCGCGCGCGCAGCCGCGCCGCCTTCGTGCGCAACGGCGACGTGTTCATCCGCGAACTGGCCACGCGCCGCCTGGTGCAGGTCACGCGCACGCCCGAGCGCGAGAGTGCGCCGCGCTTTTCGGCGGACGGTCGCGGCCTGATCTACCGGCGCGGCAACGACTGGTTCACCTACGACATCGTGGGCGGCGTCTCCGGCCCGGCCGCGGTCGTGAAGGCGGAAAAGGATCCGGCCGACAAGAAGCTCGATGACCTGGCCGAACTGCAACTGGAGCTGTTCTCGACCCTGCGCCACAAGAAGGCCGAGCGCGAGGCGCAGAAGGCGCATGGCGAAGCCTTCACCAAGGGCGACCCGACGCGCGCACCGCTGCCCTTCTACCTGGGCGACGAGGTGAAGATCGAAGGCACCTCGCTGTCGCCGGATGGGCGCTGGCTGCTGGTGGTGACCTCGCCCAAGGGCTACGACGTGGGCCGGCGCCCGCAGATGCAGCACTTCGTGACCGAATCGGGTTACGAGGAACAGGAGGAAGAGCGCACCAAGGTGGGCCGCAACGATCCGCCGCCGCAATCCCTGCTGCTGCTCGACCTGGACAAGCACGAACAGCACGCCCTGGCGCTGGACGACCTGCCCGGCATCCACGACGACCCGCTCAAGGCGGTGCGCGAAGAAAACGCGAAGTTCAAGCGCGAGCAGGCCGCCAAGGCCGGCGAGGGCAAGCCCGACGACGCGGACGGCAAGTCCGGAAAGACGGACACCAGGACCGGCAAGGCCGACAAGGCACGCGCCGAGGGCCCCAAGGCGCGCGCCGTGCGCATCGTCTCGCGCGCCGAGGATGGCGGCGGTGGCGGCATCCAGTGGAGCGATGACGGGCGCCAGCTGGCCATCCAGATCCGCGCCATCGACAACAAGGATCGCTGGATCGCCAGCGTGGATCTGGCCAAGGCCACGCTGGACAACCAGCACCGCCTGACCGACCCGGCCTGGATCAACTGGAACTTCAACGATTTCGGCTGGCTGCCGGACAACCGCACGCTCTGGTACCTGTCCGAGGAATCGGGCTATTCGCAGCTCTATACGCGCGTTCCCGGTGCCCGCGCCAGGCAGCTCACGCGCGGCGAATTCGAGGTGTCGAGCCCGCAGCTTGCGCCGGACGGGCAGTGGTTCTACGTGCGCGCGAACGTCCAGGCGCCCTACAGCTATGACGTGTACCGCATCGCCCCGGCCGGAGGCGAGCTGGCGCGGGTGACATCGCTGAAGGCGGTGGAGGCCTTCGAGCTCTCCCCCGATGGCCGGCAGCTCGCGGTGCAGTATTCGGCGCCCTACACGCCGACCCAGCTCGCCCTGGCCCCGGCCGACGGCGGCGCCGCGGCGCGCACGCTCACCGATACGCGCACGGCCGAATACAAGGCCATGCAGTGGCCGGCGCTGGAGATCGTCCAGGTACCGTCCTCGCACACCCGGCAGCCGATCTACGCCAAGCTCTACAAGCCGCGCAACTTCGATCCGGCAAGGAAGCATCCGGCCGTCCTGTTCGTGCACGGCGCGGGCTACCTGCAGAACGTGCACCTGGGCTTTCCCAACTATTTCCGCGAGCAGATGTTCCACAACATGCTCACCGACCAGGGCTACGTGGTGCTCGACATGGACTACCGCGCCAGCGAAGGCTACGGGCGCGACTGGCGCACGGCCATCTACCGCAACATGGGCCATCCGGAGCTGGAAGACCTGATCGACGGTGTCGACTGGCTGGAGAAGCACGCCGGCGCCGATCCGCAGCGCGTGGGCCTGTATGGCGGCTCCTATGGCGGCTTCATGGCGCTGATGGCCGTGTTCCGCGCACCCGACGTGTTCAAGGTTGGCGCGGCCCTGCGCCCGGTCACCGACTGGACGCAGTACAACCACGAATACACCTCGAACATCCTCAATACGCCGCAAGTGGATCCGATCGCCTACAAGCGCTCATCGCCCATCGAATTTGCCGAGGGCTTCAAGGGCGCGCTGCTCATCGCCCACGGCATGATCGACAACAACGTGCTGTTCGCCGACAGCGTGCGCCTGCACCAGAAGCTGATCGAACTGCACAAGGACAACTTCGAGATGGCCGCCTACCCGATGGAGCGCCACGGTTTCGTCCACGCCGATTCCTGGCTGGACGAATACAAGCGCATCTATCGCCTGTTCGAGGCCAATCTCAAGTAGGCGGGCCGGCAGGCCCGACCAGCGCATCACCGATCCAATGGGCTCACCACCCCACCGCCGCCGCGATTCAGCACGTGGGTGTAGATCTGCGTGGTCGAGACATCCTTGTGACCGAGCAGTTCCTGGATGGTGCGGATGTCATAGCCCGCCTCGAGCAGATGGGTAGCGAAGCTGTGGCGCAAGGTGTGCGCCCCGACCGGCTTGTCGATGCCCACGGCCCGACAAGCCCGCTTCAGGGCGCGTGAGAGGATTGCATCGTCGAAATGATGCCGCCGCTCGACGCCGTCCAGCGGATCGCGCGACCGCTGCACCGACGCGAACACGAACTGCCAACCGAATTCGCGCGCCGCGCTTGCGTACTTGCGGGACAAGGCGTACGGCAGCCGCGCCTGGCCATGGCCCGCGGCCAGGTCGCTGCGGTGCAGAGTCCGGCTGCGCTCCACCTCGCGCAGCAACGGCTCCGCCAACACCCGCGGCAACACGGTACGGCGATCCCGGTTGCCCTTGCCTTCGCGCACGACGATCTCGTTGCGCGCGAAATCCACATCCTTGACCCGCAATCGCAGGCACTCCATCAGCCGCATCCCGGTGCCATACAACAAACTGGCGACGAGCCATGGACGCCCGTCCATCGCCGCCAGCACGCGCTGGACTTCATCGTGCGACAACACCGTCGGCACACGGCGCGGTCGCTTTGCCCGTACCACGCCCTCCATCCACGGCAAGCGGACGTCAAGCACCTCCCGATACAGGAACAGCAGCGCCGACAGCGCCTGGTTCTGCGTCGACGCGGCAACATTCCGATGCAGGGCAAGTCCGCTCAGGAACGCCTCCACTTCCGCACCACCCAGTTCGCGCGGATGACGTTTGCCGTTCGCGATGATGAACCGCCGTATCCACGCCGTGTAAGCCTGTTCGGTGCGCACGCTGTAGTGTTTCGCCCGTATCCTGCTGCGAACAGCGTCCATCAGGCGCTGCGGGCGGCCATCCGCACCGGCCTTCGTTACACCCGCGCCTGCGTACCCGTATTCCATTACGCTCCCTTCAACGAGAGATATCATGGCCATGTTCAGCAGCCTCGTGCCCGCGCGCCAGCGCCAACCTCTTGTCTTGACGTAGGAAATCCGCTTGACCTGACCGTCGAACTGTCGGACGATCGGCGCTACACCCTGAGTTGGGGTGCTATATCTAGTTAGGGGACGTTCCTATGCGTTTCGCAATCTTGCTGCCTGCATTGTTGGCGCTGACGGGATGCGCCACGACTCACCTGGGCCCACAGAAGGCGCCCGAGTACTTTGTAACGCCAAACGTACGCTACCTAAGCGAAGCAACCGGAGAATTTCCGGACGCTATAAAGCGGGCTGTCTTGCCGACACTCAAAGAGGCTTCGGATGTAGAGCAGGCCTATCTCGTAATGTTTGAGTATCCTGACGGCACTTCGGGGACATGTCTGTGCGTCACGCCAGAGACGGCGGAGTCCATGGCGACCGCGGAGGCGATAGGCGAAGCGTTTGGCCTGATTGCGGAGCAAGGGGTATACCTCGACATCATGTTTCTCACCGCAGAGAACGTGCTCGCTGTAGAGCAGGTGGCGAGACCATTCTATGTGCGCCCCTAACGAGTCATTCAAGCCGATGCCGCTTCGCGGCACGGCTTAATTCTGGTGTTATACCTGTTATGAAGTCTCTCGTAGTTCCACCCGCAGCCCAGCGTGACGACGAAGCAATCCAGATGCTAAGTGCCTGGATTGCTGAGAAGGGACTGCACTGCTCGCTCAAAGTCGGCATGTGGGAAGAAAATGGCCGTAACGAAGCTGCCGCATGGGGGATTTTGCTGGCCGATGCTGTTCGGCATGTCGCAAATGCCATGCAAGAGCAGTTCGGGCACACCGCTCCGGACACTATTGCAGCTGTTGTTGAATCGCTGCTCAATGAGCTTGAGGAGCCCACCTCTAAGGCACAAGGTTCTTTTAGCCATGGTCACGGATAACAGGTATAACAATTCGTCCAAGCGGACGCGCGAAAAGCCGCGCGCCGCTTAACTCAGGCGTTAGGCATCAAGAAATGACACTCGGGCAAGGCCATGTGAAGGTCGCACTCGCACCGGACTCCGACTGCGCCGACTTGCTCGCGGCGCCTCAGACTTCCTTTCCGTTGATTCTCATGTTTGGAAGGGAAGCTTTTTCATGCGCTATTGTTTTTTCTACCGGTCGGGTCGCGCAATTTGGCCCAGGCGAGCCTCTAGCACTGGCGTTTCTTGCTCCACACGCGGCGCTTCAATTTGCCGTTCCTAGCGCAACATTCAAGTTCGTGTTTCCGCCGAGCTGTACGGGCACGGGTGTTGTCTTGGAGGTGCTTGGTGCCTAACAATTCCGTAGGAGACTTCTCCGTCAAGCAGGGCGAGTGACGCTTTTGCCCTGGGCTTTCGGGCGACTGCCGGTGGTGGTTGTTCGGTGTTGCGTATCGCGTGTTCCGTGTCAGTGCTGGCGGGCTGCAACGATGTCGGACGGCATTTCCGTAGACGGTCTTGTTGAGCCGATGTGCCTGGCTCGGACCAGGGTAAAAACCGCGCCCGGAGACCTCTCTCATTCAGCGGTGTCGCCGGTGTCCGGGGATCAGCCGGTGCACCGTTTGGACGTCCGAATTGTTAGTCAGGTTCTCACCGGGTGGGTCCAACCCGTTGTTACCGTGCTGCGCTGACGATGGAACGAAGCGGTGGACGTGATGTCAACTCAAATGGCCTGCCGGTGCATTGGATGCGCGAGGCAGGCATGCGGGTCATAGTCGGCGTCG
>Ga0265293_10003420_pt1 | contig 29522 bp, 27 predicted proteins | sample Munlanlewell138R_FD_192505 | JGI IMG/M metagenome (GOLD analysis project Ga0265293, IMG submission 192505) | Leachate microbial communities from a municipal landfill in Southern Ontario, Canada - Leachate well 138R | ecosystem: Engineered > Solid waste > Landfill > Unclassified | place: Canada... | reverse complement strand
CGATGATGTCGTGAACGTAGGGAGGGTCTTCTTCGGAATTGTCGTAAATCAGATGGGGATATTGGTACGAAATATATTTTTGGAAAGTCTGGTTAGGCCACAGGATTTTGTAAAACAGCTCCACTTGCAACGAGTAATCCACCAAATTGTTTTTCAGGCAGTATTCACGGAACTTATTAACAGCCTCCTGGACGTCAGTGAACACGTTTTGCCGGGCAGAATCACCAATCCAGGCAGAAGAGAGACGCTGTCCAATTTCAGTATGTGGAAAACCGACCAAGGCGGATTTGTTGAGGTTATCGATGATCTGGCTGTATAACCTGAAAAGCGGCAGGGTGACGTTATTGAATCGCCCCTGGTCAATCATCGGTTTCACAATTTGGGCCATGTAAAATTGGGAAGTTTCCAGGGTCAGGAAACGCGGTTGTTCATAAGGATGAAGGAAAATTTGATGGCTGGCGATGACCGGCCAGAAAAGACTGATCATCCTCAAGACAAGACTGCTCATCGTCTGAATACTGACCTGTTTACCTTCGGGCAGGTTGATCTCTCGAAGGAAGTGATGGTACGGCTGTGCCAGGCTGCGTTGTGGAACCAAAACCAGTAGAGCCTGATTGGAGTGTTCAGATTGAGAAGTGAGGATCCTGTGCAGGCGAAGCAGGGCCGCGCTGGTCTTGCCAGAGGATGCCGGACCGCTGAGAAAGAGGCTTGGTTGCCCAATGAAATCAGCAGCCAGTTCCTGGATAGCCGTCGGGGTTTGTTTCAATATGCCTGTCATGTCATTTGAATTATACCGGCTGTGAGAGGGGATGGCTGGTTTCCCAAAGAAACTCCCCACAGAATTTTTTGAGATTACGCCGCGCTTTTAATTGAGAACTATGTTGTACTATATTGGTGTGATAAATAGGAGCAGGGATAGACGAGAAAATTTAACAATAATTGTTATAATCCTTTTGTCAAACACTCCAGGAGAGAAACTATGCCATCAACACTTAAGCCATTTTTCAATGCCACCGGGGTTGCAATCCTGGGCGCGTCGACTAGCCCAAAAAAACTAAGCTACGGAATCCTCAAAAATTTGGTGGATTTTGGCTACCAGGGCGGAATTTATCCGGTTAATCCAAAAGCCGATGAAATTTTGGGAAAGAGAGCTTATGCCACAGTAGCGGAAGTTCCCGATCCGGTGGAGCTTGCTGTAGTTGTACTGCCAGTAACCATGATTATGGAGACCATGCGTGAGATAGGAGATCGCGGCATCAAAACTGTTGTGATTATCACCGGTGGATTCAAGGAGTTGGGTCCCGAAGGCGCTGAGATCGAAAAATCGGTGAAAAAATTGGCCGATGAATATGGAATGAGGGTTGTTGGGCCAAACTGCGTAGGCACGATGGATATTCGCACAGGTTTGAATTCTACCTTCATCGCCGGTATGCCTCCGGCTGGGCCGATCGCCTTCATCTCCCAATCAGGAGCCATTTGCGGAGGCGTGATCGACTTGATCATCAACTCCAAAATTGGTTTCTCTCATATCGCCAGCCTTGGCAATATGATGGATGTAACCGAGACCGATATGCTTGAATATTTTGCTGAGGACGAAAACGTTAAAGTTATCGCCATGTATGTCGAGGGAATCAAGGATGGAAAGCGTTTTATGCGCGTTGCCCGGGAAGTCTCGAGGAGGAAACCAATCGTTTTTCTAAAAGCTGGCAAGAACGACGCGGGCGCAAAAGCTGTGAGTTCGCACACCGGTTCGTTAGCTGGCTCATATGCTGCCTATCAATCCGCGGTCAGGCAGGCGGGTGTGATTGAAGTTTCTACGATCAACGAACTGTTCAACCTGGCGTGGGCACTGGGCAGTCAACCACTTCCAATGGGCAAACGTGTGGCCATTACAACCAACGCTGGTGGGGCGGCGGCGCTGGCGGCGGACAGTCTTGATTTCAATGGCTTCGAACTGGCGAAAATCTCGCCAGAGATACAGTCCCGCTTAAGGGAAAAACTCAACCCAAGCGCACAAGTGTCCAACCCGGTGGACATGCTCGGTTCAGTCAGCCCTGAGGATTACCTTTGGAGTTTGAGCAACCTGGAAAGCGACGATGGCGTGGATGTCCTGTTGCCGATCTTAGTCCCCCAGGCACTGGTGGATACCCCTGGCGTCGCGAAAGCATGGGTTGAGATTGGCGGGAAGACTCAAAAGACCTTGCTGACCTGTTTGATGGGGGAGCGCAGTACACTCGAGGCGGAACAAATTCTGAATTTGAACAGCGTGCCTGTTTTTGAATTTCCCGACCAGGCTGGTCCGGTTTTGCAAGGTATGTGGACTTACAAAGAGGTTTTGGAGCGGAAACCTTTTGAAGAGGTTTCTTACCAACAAGCTGATCGACAAGGCGTTGAAATTGCTAGGACAGCTATCGGTGAACGCAGGGTGATTGGTGAGTATGAGTCCAGGTTATTACTGGATGCCTATGGTATTCCAAATGTGCCCGGCGGTCTCGCCAGGACTGCGGAAGAGGCACTGGCCATTGCTGAAGCCGTCGGATTCCCAGTTGTTCTAAAAATTGTCGCAGAAGGCTTGATCCACAAGTCCGATGCAGGTGGAATCGTACTAAACCTTAATAATGCCGATGAATTGCGCGTAGCTTACAGTGAATTGATCGATAGAATTAAAAAGAACGAACCCACAGCGCAGATTGTGGGGGCCATGGTGGAGAAGATGGCCGCTAAGGGTGTAGAGGTCATCGTCGGAATGCGGCGGGATGCGACCTTTGGACCATTGATGATGTTTGGCATGGGTGGGACGATGGTCGAACTGGTAAAGGATATTCAGTTTAGAGTGGCTCCACTCTCAAGGGATGATATTAAGTCAATGGTTGCCGAAACGATGGCCGGCAAATTGTTGAAGGGTTTTCGTGGAGCTCCGGTGGGAGACTTTGATGCGCTCTACAAGGCAATTGCCCAGCTCAGTCACCTGGCAATGGAACACGCTGAAATCCAGGAGATTGAGATCAACCCCCTGATTGTCTACCCCGAAGGGGAGGGTGTGTTGGCAATCGATAGCAGGATGATTTTGACATAATAAATTGCCTCAACACAAAGTTATGTGTGTTTCTATACACAGCTCTGTTATTAGGCAGCGTTTAAACAATTGATTCATTATGCTAAGGGTTTACCCAGCAGGTTTTTTCAGGAATCAAAGGTATTATCAATTAAATCTGAAACTCCTTTTCATTTTTCTTTTGGTAAGGGTTAAGAGGATTTCAGCTCTCTCTTTTTCCGGCCTCTTAATAAGTCAATACCTGCAATTGGTTTCTCTGCAAACTGTCCGGTACAATAGCAACAGGGAGGTAGTTTTCCCTTGGGAGGTTATATGTTTGAAGTTGTTGGAAAATTTGGCGTCGCAAAGGTTTTTTCTGAAACACGAGAGGAAAAAGCTGTGGAACAGATCCAGGTGTTGATGGACCAGCCTTTTGTAAAGGGGGCAAAGGTCAGGATCATGCCTGACTATCACTGGGGTGCGGGTGCTACTATTGGCTTTACTGCCAGCCTGGGAGACTGCATTGTCCCAAATTTGGTCGGTGTTGACATCGGCTGCGGTGTCTATGTCGAAGAGCTTGGGAAGCAGGAGATCGATTTGCGCGATTTTGACCGACTGGTTCACGAAATCCCCGCTGGTTTCAAATCATGGAGAAAACCCATCCAGGAAGCGCCATTCATGCGCGAGCTGCTTTGTTATCAGGATATAAAGAGTTCTGTCATCGATCAGCAGGTAGGCACGCTAGGCGGCGGGAATCACTTTATCGAACTGGATAAGAATGAGGAGAGCGGTGAGGTTTACCTGGCCATTCATTCTGGCAGCCGCAATATTGGCAAACAAGTGGCAGATTATTATCAGAAACTGGCTGAAAAGACCTGCAAGGCGGATGTCCCCAAGCCTCTCAAGTATTTGACCGGCAAACTGGCTGATCAATATTTGCATGATATGAGGCTCTGTCAGCAATATGCCAGTTTGAATCGAAAAACAATGGGTGAATTCATCAATCGCCGTTTTGGTGTTGGTGGGCACGTTTTCCAGACCGTTCACAATTACATCAGTGCGGAGGACAATATTATCAGAAAGGGAGCGGTTTCAGCGAAGAAAAATGAGCGATTGATAATTCCTCTCAACATGCGAGATGGAGCCCTCATTTGTGTTGGTAAGGGAAATCTGGATTGGAATCAATCTGCGCCTCACGGAGCGGGTCGCCTTTACGGAAGAAAAGAAGCTTTTCGAACACTGCGTTTGGATGATTTCAAACGGACCATGAAGGACGTTTTTTCTACTACCATTGGTATGGATACGCTGGACGAGGCCCCAATGGCATATAAACCTATGAAAGAGATCGTTGCTTCAATTGGAGACACTGTCTCCATAGAAGCTCATATACTGCCAATTTACAACTTCAAAGCAGGGAAAGGGTAAAAAGCTGCACAACAGTTCGAGTAAGGGGTAATTTACGGTCAATTTTGAGTGGAATATTGATACTTCTGGACAGGTAAAGACCTAATTAATATATTCTGATTACCACCCTGGAATTGAAATAAAAAAAGCCAACGAAGGGAATCGAACCCCCGACCGGGCGCTTACGAAGCGTCTGCTCTACCGACTGAGCTACGTTGGCGTGAGTAGCGATTATACCAAATATTTCATATCAGAATGTCATTCCGGCTTTAAGGTTGGAAAGATCTTTCCCCCGGTTAAAGTTTTGTAGGTCTCACTTTTCTGCGCTGCTGAATCACATCGCCTTAAATGTCATTTTTGTTTGTGTTTAATGTATCTGCTCGTTTGATGATGTCATCTCCGAATCTCTCTCGCAAATCGTCAAGCGCTTTAGTAAGTTCTTCCCGTTTACTGCCTTCTGCATCCCAGAACGAAAGCTGCCGATGCGGTTTAGCAAGATTTGTCATTCCAACCCCAAGCAACCGAACCGCGCGTCCGGCAATCCAGTGCTTAAGGAAGAGGGTCTGTGCTGCTTCATAGAGATCCTGGTCGATGTTAGTGCATTCCTTCAGGCTGGCCTGGCGGGTATAGGTTGAGAAATCTGCATACCTGATCTTGATCTGGACGACACTCCCAGCCAGGTCTGCTTTGCGCAACCGAGAACCGACTTTTTCCGAAAGATGTCTTAATATCATCAGCAAATTAGTTTCATCATCCTGGTCTTCAAGAAAGGTCATTTCATTGCTGACTGACTTTGGATCTCCACCATCGGGACATACAGGTGAGTTGTCAATCCCTCTTGCCCGACGGCGCATTGACTCGCCATGTCTGCCAAAATAGGCTTTGATATCGGCGTCGCTGAGCGCTGCCAGCATACCAATTGTTGTAAGGCCCCGTTGACGTAATCGGTCTGCTGTTTTCGGTCCAACACCCCAAAGTGCCTGAACATCCAGAGGTGCCAGGAAATCCTCTTCTTTTCCCGGTTCAATAACGGTGATTTTCTGGGGAGAGCGTCCAGATTTTACTTGTTTCTTACCGTAATCATTGGCAATTTTTGCCACAAGACGGCTGGTAGCGCAGCCTAATGAGCAGGGCAAACCTGTCTCCAGGAGAACTTTTTTTTGCAGATCAAGAGCGATAGAGCCAATCGGTTGGGGTAAGTCACTGACATCGAGAAAGGCCTCATCTACTGAAACTTGCTCAACGAGCGGGGTTGTGTTCCGTAAAATAGCCATCACTTTTTTTGAGTATTCACTGTAGTGACGGAAGTCGTTGCGTACCAGGATCAGGTCCGGACAGCGATCAAGGGCAGCCCTGGTGGGCATAGCTGAGCGCACTCCATACAATCTGGCGGCATACGAAGCTGAGGTGATTACACCGCGACCGTTTGGACTTCCGCCAACCGCAAAGATTTTTCCCTTCAAAGAAGGGTCATGCAGTTCTTCTACTGAACAGAAGAAAGCGTCCAGGTCGAGGTGAATAATTTTGCGTGCCATGGCTAAAATAAGTCGCCTGCTTTAGCAGGCGACTTGAGATCATACATCCAGGTTACGGACCTCTTTGGCGTGGGTCTGGATAAAGCGGCGTCGAGGCGGCACCAGCGCGCCCATAAGCATATCAAAAGTCTGATCTGCCTCGACAGCGTCCTCAACGTCAACTTGCAGCAAAGTGCGGTTTTCAGGATTCATGGTAGTATCCCAAAGTTGATCGGGGTTCATCTCACCAAGACCTTTGTAACGAGAAAGACTGATCTTGCCTTTACCACCCGATTTAGCCACGATACGCTCCATTTCATCGTCACTATAAGCGTAGGTAATTTGATTGCGGTAGTTGATACGATAGAGAGGCGGCTGGGCAATATAGAGGTGACCTTCATCGATAAGTGGCTGCATATAGCGGAAGAAGAGCGTCAACAAAAGCGTACGAATGTGAGCGCCGTCGACATCAGCGTCAGTCATGATGATAACTTTGCCATAACGTAGCCCCTTTACATCAAAGGAGTCCCCGATACCAGTTCCTAACGCGGAAACCAGCGATCTGACCTCGCGGTTCCCCAGGATCTTGTCCAGGCGGGCGCGTTCGGTGTTTAGGATTTTACCTTTCAACGGCAGGATAGCCTGGAAGTGACGGTCACGACCTTGTTTGGCAGATCCGCCTGCGGATTCACCCTCCACGATAAAAAGTTCAGATTTAGCTGGGTCGCGTTCTGAGCAGTCAGCCAGCTTCCCTGGCAGAGTCATGGATTCCAGCGCTGATTTTCGAATGACCAGGTCACGTGCTTTCTTTGCGGCATCCCTGGCCCGGGCTGAGGTGAGACACTTCTGGACAATGATCCTACCTGCTGAGGGATTTTCATCTAAGAAAGTGGATATCGTCTCCCCCACGATTTGCTGGACGTAGGTTTGCACGTCGGAATTCATCAGCTTGACTTTTGTCTGGCTTTCAAACTGCGGATCCGGATGTTTGATGCTGATGATGGCGGTCAGGCCTTCGCGCGTGTCTTCACCGCTGAAGTTGGGATCAGAATCTTTCAAAATACCAGATTTGCGTCCGTAATCGTTGATACTGCGGGTGATCGCGGCTCTCAGACCAGTCAGGTGAGTCCCGCCGTCACCGGTATTGATCGTGTTGGCGAAAGTATAGATTGACTCCGAATAGGTGTCGGTATATTGGACCGCAAATTCAATGCTCACACCTGAAATCTCTTTTTCACCGTAGATCATTGGGTGGAGCACTTCACGGTTGCGATTGACGTAGCGGGCAAATGAGGCGATGCCACCTTCAAAATGAAAAGTCATCTCCTTGCCTGAGCGCTCATCCAAGAGTTTGATGCTGACACCCCGGGTTACAAAGGCCATTTCACGGAAACGCTGGGCAAGCGTTTCGAAGCGAAAGCTGACCTCCTCCAGGAAGATACTGCGGTCGTAAAGGAAGGTAGTTGAGGTTCCAGTCCCCTCGCCTTTGTAAGTCCCGATCGATTTGACAGCATCCTGCGGGATGCCTTTTTCATAACGCTGAAAATATATTTTGTTATCACGATGGATGGTAACTTCCATCCATTCTGAGAGGGCATTCACTGCTGATACACCAACCCCATGAAGACCGCCAGAAACCTTATAACTGCCTCCGCCGAATTTACCGCCGGCATGCAGAACTGTCATGACAACCTGCAGCGCTGAAATTTTCTTCTCAGGGTGAATACCAACCGGGATGCCGCGGCCATTGTCTTTGACAGTGACGCTTTCGTCCGCGTGGATGGTTACCGATATCTCAGTTGCGCTGCCTGCCAGTGCTTCGTCGATTGAGTTATCCACCACTTCATAAATCAGGTGGTGCAGGGCTTTGTTGTCGGTGCCGCCGACGTACATACCAGGTCTGCGGCGAACAGCCTCAAGACCCTCAAGGATTTGGATAGCCTCTTCGTTGTAAGTAGCTGTGTTTTTGTTGTTCAATGTAATTCTCCGCTCAAACTTTTAACTGATCAGGACCAGAAGTCTCTGCAGTTAAGGATTCTTGCACGCATGCGCGCGCGTCAATATAAAAGTGAAAACTGGCGACAAAAAAGATCGTGGTGACCAGGGCATGACCCAGGATCGAAATAATCAGCATCCAGGAGTCATCGGTAGGGATTTGCCAGAGAAAATTTGCCGCGTACGTTGTGAAAATGGACATAAAGATAAACAGGGAGGTTTTGCCATTCGTGGGTCTTACTACCCGAATGCTCTCTCGGGCTGCTTTGGTAAACTTATTTCCATATAACACAATATCATGTGCCGTAAAAAATACAGGAATCGTTGTTGAAATCACGACCAGGCTGAGAAAGAAGTAGCCAACTGATCCTAATATAGGCAGAGCGGCACTGAATACAGAGATTAAGAGCAGTGCCGGGATTAGTACAAATAAACCTGCCAACAACAATACGAAGGTCAATGCGAAAAGTGACAATAGCTGCCGGAGAAATTTATTTGGGGCCACAACTGCGGTATTTTTCTGGACAGCCATACGGATCACCGTAAGAAAAAGAGCCCCAAACACTATCCCAATAAGCGAGAAAACCAGGATGTAGAAAAAGGCACCAACAGCTGATCCAACCTGTTCCGACGAGATTGCACCCAGGGGGTTGAGCTCCAGCGGTCGGAATGCCAGCAGGCTGGGAATGCCGATAGGGTAGCTGCGCAGGAAGGCGGTAAGGCTGAAGTTCTTAAAAGTTGCAATCGTTGCCGCGCTTAATTCCTGCCACGAATTCAGCATTTCAACCGTGGTCTCTGGAGGCAGAACAACCGCTTCAATCATTTCTTCAACCTGAACAGTGATGAGCAACCGCTTGCCGAAAAGGAAATAAATATCGAGTAAAATTGGGAACAGCAAAAGGTAGGCATGCGTCGACAAAGTGTCGAAACCTGCCTTGATTGCGTTGAAAACTTTTGGCTGTTTTTTAGCCGGAATAGCAAATCTCATAACCTTAAAATTATACCATTCAACCCGGTATTTTGCATCTTTTAGTCGGAGTGGCTGATAGCGCTCATCGAGGAATATGGGGCGTTATTCTGTCCAAAATTCATCCGATGAGTCTACCTGGCGTTAATATTTGGCTTTCGCGGCAAAACAACCTCGTGATAAAATTTTGCCATGACAAATCAAAGACATTCCAGTCTGTATCTTAATCGGTTTAGTATCTTACTGGCATTTCTTGCTTTCGGATTTGCGCTGGTTTTTCTTCTGCCGGGAGATCTGGACGCAGTTTCGACAAATATCCTGGGGATACGCATCCAACTCAGTTATTACAGTTTTGTCCCTTTTTTGCTGGCACTATTGGCAGCAGTTGGAGCAGTGTGGGTTTTCTCCACTCACCCAATGTGGCTTGAAGAGAAATTGAGCTTGCTGCGCCTGCTACCTCATCTGATGTTGCCATTTATTTCAACCATGATACTCGCTATCGTTCTGAGGCAGTCGGCCAGAAGTTTGACCTGGTGGGTGGTCTACCTGACCGGTTATATCATTGTGGTCTTACTGCTCAGGGCGGAATTCGTTTTGATTGGGGAAACTGGATTGAATTCTCTCGGTTACTCGATTTTGATCATTAGCTTTTCGTTTGGGCTTTTTCTTCTTTTCACAATATCATTAAAAAATAGCGACATCCGCATAATTGCCCAATTTTTGCTGATTTTTCTTTCTTCCATGTTTGTTTCATATCGTTTGCTGAGCTTACGTGAAACCTCATCCGATAATTTTCTGATGGCTCTATTGGCATCCTGGTTGGTTACCCAATTGGCCGTTGGGCTGCATTACGTTTTTATTCGTCCGATCCAATATGGATTGCTGTTGACGGGCCTGCTTTACAGTCTTTCGAGTTTGCTTAACCAGTTAAAACCAGAGAAAAGCTGGTATCAATACCTGGAACCCCTCGCGATGGCAGCTGTGACAATCGTGTTGCTTGTGGTCAGCTCAGTTATCTGAGGAATCCTTCTTTTTCTTTAATTCTGACAGGTAAAGCCACTGCAGGTTACGAATATGAAGGTCCTGGGCGAGACCACCCATGCTGATACGCGGCTTGCCGCTGTCTTCTACCAGCTGGGAGCGCAGGAAATCCAGCGGATTACGCCGTCTGAAGGCAGTTCTGACAAGTTTGCGAACCGACTTCAGGTAGTCAAGATGACTGTTGGTGACTTCATCGATTTCGCCTCGTAAAACAACATCCCCATGACCTTGAATGATATTCTCCAAGCCCATCTGTCCTATCTCGGTGATCGTATCCGTCAGGACATCGATATCGCCTCCGACAAAATAAGGAATGGGCATGAAGGCGTCTCCGCTGAAGAGGATGCGATCATCTTCAAGAAAAGCGGACACGCTGTCGTCCGAGTGCCCTGGAGTGGGGAAGACCTTGAGATGCTTTTTCCCAATTCGGAGGAAGAGAGAACCCTGCGCGATGGTGATTTGGGGTTCCTGGATGCAGAGACTGCGGAACAAAGGATTGTTCTTTCCAGCTTCTGCCAGGGCGCTTTGACTGCGATTGAGCATCAATTCACGGCACAACTCATGACCGATGACCGTCGCCTCCGGAAAGTTGCAGTTACCCCAGCTATGATCGGCATGATGGTGAGTGTTGATGAGATATCGAACCGGAACCATCAACTCTTCTTCAATGAAATATTTAATTTCGGGGGTTTCTTCTGGCATTAATGTGTCAATCAAGACTGCCCATTGTGGACCAATGATCACGCCAGCTGTTACTTGCGCATAGACTTCACTTTGAAACCAATATACATTATCCGATACTCGCTCTTTCTGCATTCCCAGTCACCTCTTAACAGATGGGAAGTAGAATAGCATAAGTGAGTACAAAAGTCAAAAATTAGCCCTTTTTCCTCGTTAAGTATAGATAAGTCACGACGATACCGCCCACTATGGCCGCTCCTAAAATTAGATAAATGTAGATCTCGCCTGAAGGTTGCTTACCGTCCTTGTCGAGGAATGTGCCTGGATTCTGAGTGGGGCGTTTTGTTTCGGTCGATTGTAGGTTGGTTGGTTTTTGGAATGGTTCCAAAGTTGGTGTAGCGGTAACCAGATTTTCTTCCGTCGGCTCAGGAGTGGCGGTTGTATAAGTGGGTGTGGGACTGCGATATGTATTGGGAGCTGTCGCGAATACAGTTGGTGTACTGGTGGGAATGCGTGTACTGGTTGGCCTCGAAGTCGAAGTTGGGCGCGGTGTCGGGCTGGCGGCAGAAGGGTCCTTTGCCAAGCGCATAGGTCCAATGGTTTGCTGGACCGATTCATCATCCCCAATGACTTCTAATTTGTAATAGTAAGTAGCGGACGGGGTAATGGCCCCATCTTCAACAACGTAGACGTGACCAGCAAGCGGTCCTCCCAAAGCTGGGACTTTTCCGCCAATCTGACTCCACGGACCTGCTTGTGAGGTTGCTTTGAAAATTCTGAAGCCGGAAGTGTTGGTCTCCCTTATAGTTCCCCAATTAACCTTTGCTGTGCCGTTTTGTTTCTCGAGAGCTCGCAGGAAACTGACAGCGCTGATCTCAAATCCGAGGACGAAAGGGGTGAAGGTGAGGTCATTTTTTAAATCAGGGCGGCCATCGTTATCAAGCAGCACTTCAATATACCTTCCTTGAAGGTTACAGCGCACCTCCTGACCGCTGAAGATGCCCCCTGTTTCTCCTTGTGGGCTGTCGCCCGCGTTATCCCAACCAGCTGTTACACCCGTTTTGGGATCTAGCCACATTAAGGGAAAAGCCTGCATCGAGCCGGAACCGCAGAGGGAAATCGATTGTATGGCTTGTTCGCAAACACTGTTTCCTGCGTAAGAAAAACGCAGAGTCATTGACTGCGGTTGGCTGCCTTCCGCGCTAAAAATGTCAAAGTAATTACTGCATGCTGTCAAATCATCCAGCGCTAAGCTCGGAAAAGGTCTGATATTCCCGTGATTGATTGCGTAAATGTTTGCAGCACCACTGCTTTTAGCCGAAAACCCATAAAAGTCATATGAAGGGTAAGACGATGTGAGCTCGAAAGAGGCAGCCTGAACACCGGTCTGGGCGCTGACAATTGGCGCGCCAAGCATGCGTAAATTATCAGCTCCGCAGCCCTGCGCGCTTTCAGATGCCATTATGCCCGTACCCCAAAAATTGTGATTAACCTCGTTGTTGTTCTGGCAGATTACCTGCGGTTGGTTCCTATTGTCGAAAATGTTGTTGGCTGTCAGCTGCAGTCGGGAGGTAACCTCGTTATTTTCGCTGAGAAGCGCGTAGCCATCATTGCTTTTTATCTCGCTAAAGCGAACTATCAAGTTACCCAAACCGTTTTTATGAACAATCGCGTTTCGACCGTATTCAAAAGTTGTATTTTCAATCAGTACAGGATGCGGACTTTGGACGATGACCAGATCACGAGATGGGGATGTACAGCTGCCATCGGTAATGTGAAGATTTTTTAAGGTTACTTCGGACTTGATCAGAAGCATTGGCTGCGAACAATCACTGCTGGAGGTGCTAAGCCAACCGTCATTTTCTCCGATCAGTTTTACCGGGAAATCTATGGTTACTTGTCCGCTTTTGATCTGATAAGGAGAAAGAATGTGAATCCGCGCTCCGCCCAGATTATTGTTCCGGGCAAAGGTGAGCGCCTTATTCAAACCAATCGCTTGAGGGGTGTCAGGATCGTCATTGTAAAAACATTGAGGTTTGCCGCTGCAGCCACCTTCAGTGTTTGCCACGAATATATCAAAAGACAAGTTTTGCGCGGTGGAGTTTGAAGTCAGCCTTGAAAGACCCATCAGGATCATGATGACCGCAATCAGTGACAAAAGTACTTTCCCTGTTTTCATCTGATTAGATTATAACCTCGATGAAGTTGCAATCTGCTGTGTTAAAATTCAATTTATGGAAACCGTCTTCTCATCATTGAGGAAAAGTTCTTTCTTTATCTTCGCCAGTCTGTTGACCTATGCAATTGGCGCTGTTTTGGCTGGTTTCGAATCCAGCCGCATCGATTGGTCTAGTCTCCTTATAGGTGTTCTTTTCTTTCTGACAGTTTTGGCATTGCAGCAGCTATTCAACTACCTGACTACATCAAAAATAAACCCATACAGCCGTGTTAAATTCGAACGTGGAAATCGGAAGGGGCAGTTGTTTGTTTTGACGATTGCGCTGTTTATGGTTTATCTTTTCTTCGTCTACGCGCTGCTGCGATTGAACAAACTGATCGGCGTGAATCTGATTTACATCCTCTTCATTACCGTATTGATGCTCATGATCATTACGCGGACAGGAAAAATGGCTTTCCAAACCTATAGTGTAATTATCGAGGGCTTGATCGTTTCTCCTTTGATGCTTTTGTTTGGCGGTGGATTACAGGATCTGAACCCAGGGGGCGGTCATGTTTTCCTGACTTTGGCGTTTTTTTTCCTTTACATAGCCACCCGAACATCCCTTTTATTTGAAGATTACGGAGAGGAGCAGAGAGTCGGTGATAAATCACTTTTGGATCTGATCAGCTGGGAGAACGGAATAAAACTCCAAAACATCTCCCTGGTGGCTGCTTATCTGATTTTCTTTTACTATTTTTTTCGAAATGGTTCGTTAGGAATGAACTCGCCGGTACTTTTTACGGCAATATTTGGTGTATTCAGCATGTATTTGTTGAACCGTATGGCCAGGGGAATGAAACCCCACTGGCAGATCATCAAAGCTACTGCCTTCCTGCATTTCTTCGCGGTATGCTATTTACTTGTTTTTCCACTAATCTAAGGAGATATTATGTTAAAAGAAGGCGATTTAGCACCAGACTTTGAACTACCGGATCAAAACGGCGATCTGCACAAATTGTCAGATTATCGGGGGAAGAAGGTCGTGCTCTATTTTTATCCCAAGGACGACACACCGGGTTGCACCAAAGAAGCCTGCAGCTTTAGGGACAGTTTCGGAGATTTTCGCAAACATGGCATTGTTGTACTTGGTGTCAGCAAGGACAGCGAAAAATCTCATGCCCTCTTCCAGGAAAAGTACTCCCTACCTTTTTCATTGCTGTCTGATACGGACACAAAGGTCAGTCAGGCTTACGAAGCCTGGGGAGAGAAAAAATTCATGGGAAAAGAAATGGTCGGGATGAACCGGATCACTTACGTGATCGATGAAGATGGCAGGATACTGAAAGCTTATGAGAAAGTTAAACCTCAGTACCACGCCCAGGAAATATTAAACGATATTCTTTAGTCTTCTCCGGATGACACCAGCACTCTACTGAACGCTTAGAACGACTTTGGCTTCCTCCCACAGGTTTTCCAAGTCGTAAAACTCCCGTAGATCTGGTGAAAAAAGGTGAACGACGACATAGCCGTAATCAAGGATAACCCAGCCAGTTTGACCGCTTCCCTCTATTACGGGTGAATAATTGTGCTCCTTTTTGATTTGCTCTTTGACAATGTCAGACAAGCTATCCAAAAGGCGCTCATTATTTCCATTTGCTATAACAAAGTAGTCTGTAAAATCTGACAGACCCTTCAAATCCATCAATAAAATGTTTTCGGCGAATTTATCTTCGAGAATATTTACAATTTCACGGGCTAAGAGTATTGGTTCCAGTAGGTCACCTCGTTTCTTTTGGCTATTTTACCCTAAGTTGAAATATTGCACTTTTTTGTATATAGGACCTGATGGTGTCAGCGTGCTTTCAGACAGCTCAAATGCGGTGATATTTGTCTCACCAAAATAAATCTCTTTGTAGGCGGAAAGTGTTTGAACTATCATTGCTGATTCTTGCTTGGTCAGCCTTTCTGAACCTCTGGCAAGGGTAAGGTGAGGTGAATAGCGCGGTCTTTGATCGAGTTGCAGGAATTCGGTGCAATGAACGACCCGGTCAAACAGTTTCTCAAGATGGGAGCTATCTCTGGTCCCTGCCCAAATTGTGCGGAGCGCGCCTCGGGAACCGAAATGATCAACCCCCTGAAAAATAAGGTTAAACCTATCGCTAGTTTCTGCAACTAAACGTAGCGATGAAACCAATTCCGGGACTTGCTTTATGTTGGTGTCGCCAAGAAAACGGAGAGTGATATGGAACAAACCAGGGTTAACCCACCGGATTCCCTTAAAACCTAATTCTTTTTGAAGTTCTTTTTGGAAAGAAGCAATAGCCTCAATTGTGGCTTGATTTGGCCTGATTGCGATAAAAAGTCTCTTGATCATGGTGTGTCTAAAGTTTCCAATAATTTTTCACAACTCCTGTTTTATTTTATGGTATATTTTAGATACCTGCTGTGTTTGTGATGCGGCAATACAGTTTTGTACCAACACCGATAAAAATGGTTTGAACTCACACCAGGTGACGTGATAGACGCAAGTCAAGACCGATCTTGGAGGTAAAACCAACCCCTGCATTTGCAGGTTCAAAACCATTTCGCACACGGCACAGCGGGGATTTCATTATAAAATAGATGATATGTCCTATCAGAAACAACTTTTTCTAACAATCCTTTTTGTGGCGCTCACAACCTCAGGTTGTTCCGCCTTTAATAAGGGAAAAATCAGCCAGGATTTCCTGCCCGGGAAAGAATCCGGGCAGATTTTATTTGAAGACGACTTCGACGATCATTCGACTGGATGGGAAGTTGTCAATAATGCCTACGAATTAAAGGGCTATTCGACCGGTGGTTACATGATCTCGATTAACCAGCCAAGCTCCAGGGCAATTTCTACAACAAATCTGAGCTACACCAATACTGAAATCAGCGTTGAGACCCAGAAGATCACCGGCGCGCGTGATACCCAGTTTGGCCTTGTTTGTCGTTACCAGGATAAGTTTAATTTTTACTCCTTCGTGATCAGTGCTGATGGTTATGCCGGCATTGTGCGAATAGTTGACGGCCTCAAGGAACTGATTGGTTCGGAACAATTCATCCGTGTTGAATCGCTTAACTTAGATGACGGACAAAACCGCATGACTGCCCTTTGCTCCGATGACAACCTGATTCTGGAAGTCAACGGTGAGACCATACTCAAGGTTAAAGATGACACTTTTAGCAGTGGTGACACCGGCTTGTTTGTGGAAACTTTTGAGGTTGCATCGGCTGCGGTTGTCTTCAACGATTTTCTGATTAAAAAACCCTGATGAAGATCTTCCTTGACATGGTGGGCTGCCGCCTCAACCAGGCGGAAATTGATGCCATGGCAATCGATCTGGCTAATCGTGGGGCAAAAATTGTTTCCGACCCCGAATCAGCAGATACAATAATTGTTAATACCTGTTGTGTGACAGCGAAGGCTTCAGCTGACTCCCGAAAAATGCTTCGTCATTACAAGAACAAGTATCCTGCAAAAGTGGTCAGCACTGGCTGTTGGGTGAGCGTGGCACAGCCTGAAGCAGAAGAAATCAGCGATCTGGCCTATTTAAACGATCAGAAGGAATTGATACCTGAATACCTCATCAAAAGCCCCCCAGACACATTCTCTGACCTGATTCACAAACCCAGGCTCGGACGCAGGCAGCGTACACGTGGTTTTGTCAAGGTACAGGATGGCTGCGATAATGCTTGCAGTTACTGTTTGACCACTATTGCCAGGGGTAACTCAGTCAGCACCAGCGTTGAAGACGTCCTGGGGCGGATCGCTCAACTTGAGAAAATGGGCAGCAAAGAAGTTGTCTTGACCGGAGTGCAGCTGGGCTCATGGGGAAAAGATCTTCACCCCAAACAGAGACTGCACAACTTGCTCGCGTCGATTTTAGAAAACAGCACTATTCCAAGAATCAGGCTTTCGTCGCTTGAGCCTTGGGATGTCGACCAGGAGTTGGTCAATCTTCTCAACCATGAAAGGGTAATGCCTCATCTGCACCTTCCACTGCAAAGTGGCTCAGACACGATCCTCAGGACAATGCGCCGACCGTTGAAATTAGGGCAGTTCAGCAAAATGATTGCCATGATCCGTCAGATCAGCCCTGAAACAGCCATCAGTACAGACATTATTACGGGGTTTCCAGGCGAGACTGACGATCTCTTCGAAGAATCCTTTGACTATATCCGTCAATGCAATTTCAGCGGGGGGCACGTTTTTTCGTTTTCGCCGATGCCCGGAACAGTAGCCTCTGAATTGCTTGACCAGGTTCAGCCAGCGATAATCAAAACGAGGACTAAACGTCTGCTTGATTATTTTTCTTCCCAACAGGCAGGATATAAACTTCAAAAAGTGGACCTGATGACCGATGTGTTGTTTGAACGCAGAAAAATGACACCACAAGGCAGTTATTACACTGGCTTTAGTGAGGACTATCAGAGGGTTATCTGTTTCAGCGATGAAACCCTGCTCAACCAGCTAAAAACCGTGAAGATCGTAGAGATGAATGAAAAGGGAGATTTGGTTGGGCAGTTTGTCTCTCAAAATCGGCTATAGTTCACCTTGACTGAAAGGGTAAATAAGGTAGAATTGAAGGGTTATGGATTTGAAAAATAGTCCTGGTTTAGTCACGTCTGTGACAAAGAACTGGGATTGTCTGAAAGGATAAGGAAAATGTCAACAAAGAGGACCTATCAACCCAAAAGAAGAAGACGCTTACGCGTTCACGGATTTAGAGCCAGAATGAAAACAGCCGATGGACAGAAAGTGCTGAAGCGCAGACGTTTGCGCGGGCGTCAGGAATTAGCCAAGAAAGCGAACAACCACGTAAAGCGCGTTCGCTGGTAGACATAGATGAGATTGCAGCGGGTATGCCCAGCAACTCAGACCTGGCAATACTTCGTAGCTCACAGGAAATAAGTGCAATCCGCAAGGAGGGCAGATCATTTTCTAACCAATACATTGTGTTGGTGGTAAGACCAAACGACCTTGAAATAAAAAGGTACGCGGTCATTGCCACCCGAAGTGTTGGAGGCGCGGTTGAACGCAATCGCTGCAAACGTCGGATACGATCAAGAGTGGCTAAACTTGCACCAGAAATTATCAAGGGCAATGATTTTCTGATCATTGCCCGCGTTAGTTTGCTCTCTGCTATTCCCACAATGGTGGATCAGGCATTTGAGCAAATCTTTTCTCGAGCAGGGTTACTGAGCACAAATGAGTGAACAGGTAGTAAACCAGGAAGGGCACTACACAGACCCGCCATTGGAAGATCTGCCAGGAACATTGGCAAATTTTCCAAGACGGTTGTTGCTCTTGCTCATCAAACTCTACCAGAAGACCTTCTCGAAAACACTGCCGCCGAATACCTGCCGGTTTTACCCGACCTGCTCTCATTACGGCTACCAGGCTATCTACAAGTATGGTGTTTTTAAAGGTGGTTGGTTGGCAGTAAAACGAATCGTAAGATGTAACCCCTTCAATGAAGGTGGAATAGACCCAGTTCCTTGATCGGAGTAGTATGAACAAGAAGGTTATAAGAATAGTGGCTCTGCTGGTTTTAGCTGGCGCGGTTCTGACAGGATGTGCGGCGGGAGTTCGGGCAGAAAGCACACCAGGGGTGACAGTAACAGACGATTATGTATATGTGGCATATATGAACAGCCTCTATCAGTTAGATCGCTTAAACGGAAGTCAGGTTTCTATTTTCCCTGAGAAAGCCAGCGCCAATTTAGCGATGTATGCTCCTCCGGTTGCGGAAAACGGTTATGTTTACTTTGGCGACCTGGCAAACGAATTTCATAAGGCAACCGCCGGAAATCTCACCCAGATGGTGTGGACTTTTGATCAGGCCAGAGGATGGTTCCAGGCGAAACCAGCACTTGCCGGCGACATAGTTATCGCACCCAGTACTGACCGTAATGTATACGCGATTAGAACAGAGAGTGGCAACCTTGACTGGGTTTACGAAGGTGAATACGCTTTTATCGCTGAACCTGTTATTGTGGGAGACAAAATTATTGTTAGCGCGCAAGACCGCCATGTCTTGGTATTGGACCGAATTAGCGGACAAGAACTGTATCGGACGGAGATGACAGGAGCTGTTTTGTCCGCCCCGTTGTACGATGTTGAGACCGGCTCGGTATTTGTTGGAAGCCTGGGTCGTGAGATGATTTCCTTCGACCTTGAAACCGGTGCAGTAAATTGGGTTTATGGTGAGGGTAAAGATCTTTCGACTGTATGGGCTACACCAATACTCCTTGACAATCAGCTGATTTTCACGGACACAAGTGGAAAAATCATTGCTTTGGACCCGAAAACTGGTGAGGAGCTGTGGCAGAATCACGCCGGAGGCAGAGTAATTGCGGGAGCAACGCTGGTTGAAGACAAAGGTTTCCTGGTAGCACGCGAAGACGGTACGATGACGTTCTATGCGCTGACTCAGGGTGGCGACTGGACCGTAACTGTTCCAGGTAATATTTATTCAAAACCGATCGTCGGTGGAAACCAGATTTTCGTGCCTGTTGTAAAGGCTGACGCCTTACTCTATACGTACAGCACCAGCGGTGTACCTGGCTGGTCATTCAGTCCGGCGAAATAGGAGATTCACTATGTGGGATACCATAATTGTTCAGCCCTTCACTAATTTATTACTTCTCATTACTATGTTGGTAAATAATTTCGGCATCGCCATAATTCTTTTTACCATTCTGATTAAATTAATTACTTACCCTTTGACCGCCAAACAATTGAAATCTTCAATGGCGATGCAAGATCTTCAGAATGATCCGCAATACAAGAAGACGATGGAGAAGTATAAGGACAACAAAGAAAAAGCAGCCGAAGCCCAGATGAGGATCTATAAGGAAAAAGGTGTCAGTCCATTTGGGTCTTGTCTGCCGACGCTGATTCAATTCCCGGTCATCTTAGGTCTGTACCAGGGAATCATGCGTGTTATGGCCTCAACACCGCTCGAGCTGGTCAAGCTCGAACGACTTGTTTATCCGTTCCTGGACGTAAACAAGATTTTGCCCATCCAAAACCGGTTCCTGTGGATGGACCTTGGTCAGCCAGACCGGATGTTGATTGGCAGCATCGGCATTCCGATTCTTGCCATCCTCGTGGTGATAACCACCTTTATCCAGTCCAAAATCATGCAGCCACCAACCCAGGGGGGCGCCAACGATCAGAGTGCAGCGATGAACAGCAGCATGACCATGATGATGCCACTGATGATGGGCTGGATGGCATATCAGTTCTCCGCTGGTCTGGCGCTCTATTTTCTGACCAGCAATGTCACCACGATTGTTCAGTACGCGGCTATGGGGCGTGCAGACTGGTCTAAAATTCTTCCCTGGGTCCAGCCAAAGGAAACTGGAAAGATAACGCCTGTAATTGATTTAGAAGATGATGATGACGAAGAGGAAGAGCAAGAGGTCGTCAAAACTGTCAAACCTTCAGCCAGATCGGCTGCAAAACGGAAGAGACCTAAAAGGAAGAAGTGAGTGAGGGAAAAATGATTAATAGAATGACTCTCGAAATCATTGCTCCAACTGTTGAAGAGGCCATAGAAAAAGGGCTTGATCAACTTGGTCTGGAACAAGATGACGTGGACGTCGAGATTTTGGACGAAGGCAAACGCAATATTTTCCGCTTTGCCGCAAGGCAGGCACGCATTAGATTGACGGTTAAATCTGCGGAAGCTAAAGTTGAAGAAGTTATTATCGATGACCTTGACGAAGACGAAAGCGAATTTGATCTGGAGCTTGATGATGTGAGCGAAGATGAAGATGAAGATCTGCAGGATTACGATTTAGCGGACGATGACCTGGACTCCAACTATGTGAAAGGCCAAATCAAATCAACAGTCAATAAATTGCTTGACCTGATGAAAACTGACGCTGTCACAACTGTCGACTTAAAGACCTCAGAAGACGATGAGCGCAAATTTTACAGGGTTGAAATTGAAGGGGATGACCTCAGCTTCCTTATTGGGCGCCGTGCTGAGACGCTGAACGCGATCCAATATTTGGTCAGCCTAATGGTAAGTCATGAGTTTGGACGTTGGATCCCGATTCAGGTGGATATCCAAAACTACCGATCCAGGCGCGAGAAAGAGCTTCAAAAATTAGCCCGGAGGATTGCTGATCAGGTGGTCTCAACTGGTAGGAAGCAGACCCTTGAGCCCATGCCGGCCAATGAGCGCAGAATCATCCATATCGAACTGCGCAGGCGTAATGACGTTTATACCGAATCTATCGGCGAAGATCCTTATCGTAAGGTGTACGTCTACCCTGCAGAATAATTGAACTTAGTTGCCATGCGAACAGTTGATATCATCATCAAAAAACGGGATAAAGAAGAACTCTCCAAGGCAGAGATAGATTTCCTCATCCAAAATTTCACCTCTGGTGAGACACCTGACTATCAGATGGCTGCCTGGGCTATGGCAGTGCTGCTAAATGGAATGAGCCATCAGGAAATCACAGATTTGACCATGGCAATGGCAGCATCCGGCGATCAACTGGATTTGAGTGAATTCGGTGGTCAGGTTGTGGATAAGCATTCTACAGGTGGTGTCGGCGATAAAACAACGCTCGTGGTTGCGCCTGTTGTGGCAGCTTGTGGCTTGCCTGTAGGAAAGATGTCTGGCAGAGGGCTCGGTTTTAGCGGTGGAACAATTGACAAACTCGAATCCATCCCAGGCTTCCGGTCAGATTTGAGCACAGAAGAATTTATTAATCAGCTTCGGGAGCATGGAATTGTTTTGACCGGTCAGAGCGTTGACCTGGCTCCTGCAGATGGCAAACTATATGCCTTGAGGGATGTGACTGGAACAGTTCAATCCATTCCTTTAATCGCCTCATCTGTCATGAGTAAAAAAATCGCATCTGGTGCCGATGCCATCGCCCTGGATGTTAAAGTTGGGCGAGGTGCCTTTATGAAAGACCTTGAACAGGCCAGAGAATTGGCTGAGGTCATGGTCGCCATTGGAAAATTGAGCGGACGTCGCGTAATAGCCGTGCTTTCTCAAATGGATCAGCCCCTCGGAGTCGCGGTTGGAAACGCATTGGAACTGAAAGAGGCCATCGAGATGCTAAACGGACGAGGTCCCGAAGACTTCCATGAGCATTGCATTGACCTTTCGGCTTACATGTTGATTTTGGGCAAGAAAGTTGTTGATCTTGAATCTGGACGAAAACTGGCTCAGCAAGCTATTGATGATGGCAGCGCCTTAAGAAAATTCAAGGAGTTGATTGAAATTCAAGGTGGTGACGTTAGCGTGATTGATCATCCGGAAAAATTACCGGTAGCGAAGTTCATCATTTCGATTACGTCTGAATCAAGCGGTTGGGTCAAAGTAGTGGACGCCAAGGAAGTCGGTGAAAGCTCGGTCATGATTGGTGCGGGTCGCGCCAGGAAAGGCGACCAAATCGACCCGGCCGTTGGAATAATGGTTCGGGTAAAAGTAGGCGATAAAGTTGAGGTGGGGCAAACGCTTTTCGATGTGCATGTTGATGACCGCAAATCGTTTGATACTGTCTTTCAAAAATTGAAAGCCTCAGTTGAGCTCTCTGATGAACCGGTTGAACCGCCACCTTACTTTTGGGATGTGCTAGGACTCAATTAAATCAACCCGGTTTACCGGGTTTTTTCTTGGAAATTTAAGGAAAACTATGGAAAAAGAACGTAAAGACATTCGAAACATCGGCATCATTGCGCATGTTGATCATGGGAAGACAACCCTGATTGACTCTATGCTCAGACAGGCTATGGTGTTCAGACTAAACCAAAAAGTTGTTGATCGCGTGATGGACTCAAGCGATCTCGAACGAGAACGCGGGATTACTATTTTGGCTAAAAACGCCTCAATTAGTCTGCCAGACCCCAAGAGTGGTGAAATGGTCAAACTAAATATCGTGGACACCCCTGGACATGCCGATTTTGGCGGCGAGGTTGAACGCATCATGAACATGGTCGACGGCGTGTTACTGCTGGTCGACGCGGCTGAAGGTCCGAAGCCACAGACACGTTTTGTGCTCAAACAGGCGGTTGCAAAAAATCTAAAAACTATCGTTGTTATCAATAAGCTTGACCGGAAAGACATCGATATAGAACAGACAGTAAACGCGACATTCGACCTGTTTGTCGAGTTGGGAGCTAATAACGAAATCCTGGATTTTCCTATCATCTACGCCGAAGGACTTTTAGGCCGGGCGGGCAGGCAGCCCGAACTGGAAGAAACCCTTTTGCCTTTGTTTGAAACTATTCTGAGCGAAATCCCAGGCCCCACCGTAGACCCCGATAACGAATTTCAAATGTTAGTGACCAACCTTGGTTATGATGAATACAGTGGTGTAACCGCAACTGGTCGAATTTATGCTGGTACCATTCGTACCGGCGACCCTATGCTGCGATTAATGCCAGACGGCGTCCAGGAAAAGCTGCAGGTTAAATATATTTATGCCTATCAGGGTCTGGAAATGAAATTGATTGACGAGGCCGAAGCTGGAGATATCATCACGATTGCAGGGCTGAAAGATATCCAGATCGGAGACACACTCAGTTCCCCCAACAATCCGATTGCGCTGCCGAGAATTGAAGTGCAACCGCCCACCGTCAAGATGACCTTTGGCGTGAACACCTCACCATTGACAGGCAGCGAGGGCAAGTGGAGCACCTCCCGTAAAATCCTGGAGCGGTTGAATGAGGAGGTACGAAAGAATATTTCCTTGCGAGTTGAAGAAACCGAACAAAAAGATGTTTTTATGGTATCGGGCCGAGGGGAACTTCACCTGGGTATTTTAATTGAGACCATGCGCCGAGAAGGCTATGAATTCCAGGTCAGTCGTCCTGAGGCCATTGTCATTGAAGACGAATCGGGCCAGAAATTTGAACCCTTTGAGGAAGTACATATCGACGTGAATCAGGAATATGTCGGGGCTGTTGTTGAAATGTTGGGTCAAAGACGCGGACAGATGACTGATATGCGTAATAACAACGACGGCACCGTTCATCTGACCTTTACGATTCCCACACGGGGTTTGTTGGGTTTTCGCTATCGCTTTCTCAACGCTACCCATGGAAAAGGCGTCTTGAACAGCTTTTATATTGACAAACGTCCCCTTGAAGGCACTGTGGTCAACCGTAACAGCAGTTCAATTACCGCGATAGAGGAAGGCATTGCGACCACCTTTGGTCTGAAGAATGCTGAACAGCGCGGGATATTGTTTATCAGCCCGGGCGATGAAGTATACGAGGGCATGGTTGTGGGAGAAACACCCAGACCGCAGGACCTGGCGATTAACGTGACCAAACGAAAACACCTCACCAACATGCGCCAGTCGATACGTGATCTTGATGAACGCCTTGACCCACCCAGGCAGATGAGTCTGGACGAAATGATCGAATACCTGGGACCAGACGATTTACTGGAAGTGACCCCACAAAACCTGCGGATACGCAAAAGGATTCTAAACACACATGACAGGATGCGCTTCGACAAAAAAGGAGAAGACTAGCCTGCATTAACCCACCTTAATGCGCGTAGCCAGATTATTTTAATAATAAAAGGTATTTTCCCCAATAAGGACTATACAGGGCGAGTTGAGCCCCTCCAAATTCACCTGATAAGTGATGCAGATGCCGAACTGGTTAAATTGAGGTTGCTAAATTAGCCTGTCGTCCCTCGACGCCGGGTTCGATCATGAACAGGTCACCAGCGTACGGCTGCTCAGCGCGCTCTTCGGAAGTCAAGCCCACGGAAGCCGAAGTGATAAATAGCTTGCGCAGGTCCTCACCGCCAAAGGTGACGGATGTGGGTCTTTGGACAGGCACACTGATTTCGGTGAGAACCTCTCCAGCTGGGCTCAGCTGAAGCACGTGCCAGCCATCCCAAATCGCTGTCCAGATATTGCCATCCTTGTCCAGTGTGAGACCATCTGGAGTTCCTCTTTCAGTCTTGAAAAAGGTTGTGCGGTTGCTCAACTCGGCTGAGTGCAAGTCTATATCGTAGCGGTAGATAGTATTCTCCTGCGAATCCGTGTGGTAAAACAGGCCACCATCGAGCGCCCAATCCAGCCCATTGCTGGTTGTCAGATCGCTGATTTTCACCCTTAGATCGTCTTTCTCTAGAAGATAAAGATTTGACAATCCTTTTGGACCTTTGGTGCCAATCCAAAATCGACCTAAAGGATCTACTTTTCCATCGTTGAACAAAGTAGCTTGATCAGAATGATTAAACTCCAGGAACTGCTGTTCGAGGTTGGAATCCGGGTTCCAAAAACTTAAACCTGTTTCGGTTGCCAGGATGAAGTCATGGCTTTGATGTAATGCAATGCAACCGACCTTCTTACCAAGCGAATAGTTTTCAGATATCTGACTTGAGGTTTCATAAGAATGAATTACGCCATTATCGACGTCAAGCCAAAAAAGAGACTTTTTGCGATGGTCCCATAGAGGAGATTCACCCAGAGTATCCTGGCAAAAGATCAGAGGTTTCTTAATTTCATAATTTTTCATTTTAACTATCCTTCTCGAATATCCGGTTTGATTAGTTTGACTGGTGATGTTAAAATCAGTATATCAAAGGGAGAATCATGACTGAAAAGATATCTAATCCTAACAGAAATTTCTTTGTACCAGGATTTCTGAGGGTTCGGAGAGAGCAATACCTGATCAGTTTTATCCTGATCATCTTTTTCGCGTCCGCCGGACTGCTGGTCAGCTTACTTTTTCCACCGGAGTATGAAGCTGAATCCTTTGTCATCACCAACCTGGAGTTAGTCACAGACACCAATGTCACTGAAATCATGGTCGATTCTCAATTGGAGTTGGTTAGACGGATAATGTATCATCCCGACATTGTTGCTGAAGTTCTCTTGCTGGAAGAAGCAGTTGGAAATCCAATTACTTACACAAATTTAATGGAGAAGAGCCAGATCGAACGCAGATTGATGACGAATATCATCAAAGTGCGTGACGCTGATCCCGAAACTGCCGCACGAATCGCCAATCATTGGGCCAAGGTATCTTACGAAAATCTCAGCCAGGCATACTCCCACGCATTGCTTGTTTCAGAAGCGCATTGGACCATCACCTCAATTGAAGATTGTCAATCCGATCCGCTGGTAAATGAGACTGAATTTTGCCAGAACCTGACCCCTGAGGAAGTGGCCCGCCTGAAGTATGATGCGCACGAGGTTATCCTGGCAGAAGGCCCACAGACCTGGGGTCTTACTAAAGATTTAAAGGTCAGCCATTTCCAACCGGCTTCCATCCCAAAAAAGCCCATTCAGGGTGCCCGTGGAAATTTGATACTGGCAGGAGGAATGATTGGTCTTCTTCTTTCTCTGATTGTTTATGAACTACCAGAGTTCAAGAGGGGTTTCCGGGGATAATGATCCTTTCCGAAAGTTTATTAACTTTCTTTTGGAAAACCCTGTTGTTTTTTCTGCCTATCAGCAGTTTTACTTTACTTTCCAAGCTGTTTGGCGGCACCAGTGTCGCTCCATTTGCCGTAATCCCGACAGTGACCATTTTGATTTTCTGGTGGCTTCCGGCTTTTATCAAAAAGGGATTCAAACTCCCATATCAGCTTAAGCCCTTGTTAATATTTTTCTTTTTTGGAATTATTTCAACTTTGCTGTCCGTTTTCCACACTGTACCAACCTTCAGGGACATATCCTGGGCGCATAATATCGCTGAAGTCCTGGTTACTTTCTCGATGGGGGTAGCTTTTTATCTGGTGACAATTTTTGTAGTGAATAGTCCTGAGCGTTTGCGATCTGCGCTTCGCTGGATCACAATTGGTGGAATCATTCTGATGGTCTATTCCTGGATGCAGTACAGCAGTTGGATCGCGTTGGGCAGATTTCCTGAATGGATGAGGAGGCTGCAGTCTTTCATATCGTCAAATGGAAAGCTATTTGATCGGCGTGCTTCGGGACTCACTTATGAACCCTCCTGGCTGGCCCACGAGCTAAACCTTATTTATATTCCCATCTGGCTTGGTTTGAGTGTAAGTGGGCAGAGTATCTTCAAAAAGAAATTGTTTAACAAAATTCAATACGAAAAGCTCCTATTTTTGCTTGCAGCGGCTACGTTGTTCATCAGTTTTTCCAGAATAGGTTGGATAACCATGATCATTTTGGCTGCCTACGTACTTTTCAGGTTAACAAACAACTGGATTAAGAATTTGTCTGCCAACCAAAAGGACAAAAACGCTCAACTCAACTCTGCCAGGCAACTCCTTTTTCGCCTGGGTGTCTGGTTAGGATTGCTTGCCTGTCTGATTGTGGTCAGCTTTTTAGCCGGAGTTGTTCTTACCAGAATTGACCCGCGAATGACTGAATTATTTGATATCCGGCGGCTAATGGTCTATGGCTTTATGAGCTGGGCGGCAAAATTAGGTTTTGCTGAACGAATTATTTACTGGATGGCCGCTTATAACGTCTTCAAGATTTTCCCTATGTTGGGCGCAGGCTTTGGAATACCGGGCTACTACTTCCCCGTAACCCTATCCAATTTTGGCACTCGCTTGCCTGAGATTAATAAAGTTGTGCTTACTCAAAACTTTATACCAAACGCGAAAAATCTGTGGATCAGGCTTCTTTCTGAGACTGGCATCGTTGGCTTCGCCTTGTTTGCCTCCTGGGTGTTGACCCACTGGCGCAATGCTGATGATCTTGAAAAACAGAGCAATCCTGGATTGCTGAAGGCGATGGGGTTGGTGGGTAAGTTGATTGTTATCGCTATGATTGTGGAAGGCTTCAGTCTGGATACTTTTGGATTGCCCTATTACTGGATTGGTTTGGGCCTGATTGCTTCCAGCTGGTTAATCCAAGATCAGCAATCCGCCAAAATCGGCGCAAACATCGAAGTCACCAGCGACAGCAAAGCCTGAGTGTATTCATTTTCGGCAGGTAACAATTGGTTTAAGCCTGTTTGGGCTTCGAGATAAAATTCACGGGCAATTTGGAGTGTTTTCTGTTTGATCTGGTTATGTTCCAATTCAGCTTTGATGTCTTCCATCAATAAATTCCCTGCCTGGTCTTCCCGCATCCATAGTTCACGAAAAGTCTCGGAGCTTGCCATTGCAGCCACAGCTGGGTAGGCTTTTTTCCTGGTGAGCAGATCCGTGCTGACTGACTTACCCGTCTGATCAGAAACACCCCAAATACCCAGGTAATCGTCCTGAACTTGGAAGCCCAGACCGAGGTCGCGACCTATTCGCGCGATGTGCCTGGTGAACTGGTCCTCGTAATCCATCAGTATTGCCCCAATGGAAAAAGCAGCAGAGAATAACCGCGAGGTTTTCAGGCTGATCATATGGATGTATTCGTCAATACTGATTTGGTCTGCATGCTCGTATTGAATATCCAGCTGCTGTCCCTGGATGACCCCAAGTGAAGCTTCCTGAAACTCATTCAGAGCTTTATGCAGAACCTGTAAGGGAAAAGTATCAGGTTGATTGCCCATTAAATACTGACTGATCCCTGCAAGATAATCACCAACATTAATCGCAAGCGGAACACCAACTTGAGTCCATAAGGCCGGGTGTCCGTGACGGATTTCTCCCTGGTCCTGAATGTCGTCGTGAATCAAGGTGAAGTTATGCAACACCTCCAAGGCGCTGGCAGCCTGGAAGACCGCATCAGGCTTACCACCAAGGGAGGCATAGGTGAGAATCAAAAACATTGGGCGAAGTCGTTTTCCGGGCACTGCCACTGGACCATCCCAGCCAAAATGGTAAGAGACCATCTCGTTCAGGCCGGTTATTTCAGCAGGACAATGATCCAAAACAATGGTTTTAAAATATTCTTCAAAACGATCTCTTACGCTTGTTATCGGGTCCATCAGTGTTTTACCGTTATTCTTCCATTTTTGATGACAGTGAATTCAGATCAATCGCGCCGCTTACAAACATGGCAACTTTTAATTCCAGGATGATCAACTGGATGGTGTCTCTTAACGTATCGAAATTCGAGTTTGCCGCGATAATAAATTTACGGGCGAAACCTGCAAGGTCAGCGCCCATTGCGATCGATTTGGCAACATCCAACCCATCGCGCAGTCCACCTGACGAAATCTTCAGAACACCTTCTGGCAAATCTGACAATCCTCGTAAAGCTTCTGCTGTTGGGATACCCCAATCCAAATACGTCTGACAAAGTGATTTGCGAATCGGATCCGACTGGCGGTACATCTCTACTGCTGCCCAGGAAGTACCTCCGACACCGGCGACATCGATACCACGGACTCCGACGTCTACTAACGAACGGGCGGTGTGCAGGTCAATTCCACAGCCAACTTCCTTGGCTACCACTGGAACGTTGACAGATGCAACCACTATCTCGATTTTTTTCAAGAGCTGGCTGAAATCCCGGTTACCTTCCGGTTGCAAGACTTCTTGTAAAGCATTCAGGTGGATAAAAAGAGCATCAGCCTCGAGCATATCAACCGCTCTCTGGCATTCTGCTGCTCCAAAACCTTCGTTGAGTTGAGCGACACCAATGTTGGCAAAAATCAGCGCCTGAGGGGCTTCCCGACGGACGATAGCAAAGGTATCCTCTAAATTTTCTTGGACGAGAGCAGCCCTTTGAGACCCAACGCCCATTGCGATGTTGAATTCATTGGCTGCCTGAGCCAGGATCTGGTTGAAATACCTGGTTTTGCCAGACCCACCGGTCATGGAAGAAATTAGCAGA